>BNJS01002505.1_pt1 | contig 67817 bp, 114 predicted proteins | sample 8540461 | NCBI WGS metagenome assembly BNJS01 (sample SAMD00202454, study PRJDB9452) | human saliva metagenome | isolation source: human saliva | place: Japan
AAGGGTCATTTTTTTGTTCCTTTTTCCACATGATATTAATAATACCAGCATAGTTAATATCACTAAAATTTTTCTTCATGACTGTTCCTCTCTTTCTTAAATTGTATTTATGTTTTGTTTTACTAATAAATTTAGAAGGATTTATAAAAAAATAATTTATACATATCACTTTTTATTTTTTTATATTCTATCCCTCAAAATTTTTATTTTATTGTTATTTGTTTTTTTATATTTTTTTCATTATATTTTTTTCTTTGCACTCAGAAATTTTCATTTGAACAGAAATATCCTTCTCACAATAATTAAATACCCTTTCAATTCTATCCTTCAATGTTTCAAGGTACTGTTTCCTATAATTTTCATTTTTCTGCATTTCCCTTATTTCACACTCCCAGACAGTTATGACACTTATATCCATTTCAAAAAGCTTTTCCTTAACTTCCATATCCCTTTCCACATTTCTCCTGAACTTCTTCCTCCAGAATTCTTCGTGTGTATGAGGAAATGTAGCTATTTTACAGTTTTCATGCCTATGCCAGAAACAACCGTTCACAAATATCGCTGTTTTATACTTCAGGATGTAAATATCCGGTGTTCCTGGAAGCAGGGGATAATTTATACGGTATCTATAACCCATTTTAAACAGAAGTTTTCTGATATAGACTTCAAGTTTTTGTATTCTTTGATTTTTATTCTTGCCATATTCTGGCTTCTTGTGAGGGGCTTCTTCTTTTTCATATCTTAATTTCCTTATAAAAAAATCTTACCTGTAAATTTAAATATTTTTCCCCATTTTTACTTTTATATCTTTTTCAATTTTTTATCAAGTTTACACCCTCAGTTCTTCCCTTTCCTCTGTCACTTCATCCTTATATTTTTTTCAAGTATAGGATCTATTTCTTCCCTTATGAAGTCTTCTGTCTGCTGAGGTGCAAATCCTGTGTAATTTGCTGAAACAAGGATTCCCTCCATGTCTTCCGCCTTAAGTCCCAGCCTTCCGTCTTTTATAATTCTATCAATTAATCTGTTAGGATTTCCATTCAGCTTAATTTCCTTTGTTTCCTCCATTGAAAGTTCCCTAATAATTTCATGAACTTCCTGTCTGTCCATTCCCTTTTTCACAGATTCCATAATAATATTTTCAGTTGCCATAAATGGAAGCTCTTTTTGAATATTTGCTTCAATTACCTTAGGATAAACAACAACTCCGTCCATAATATTAAGCCATATAATCAGAATTGCATCCACAGCTAAAAATGCCTGAGGAATAGATAATCTCTTACTTGCAGAGTCATCCAGAGTTCTTTCAAACCACTGTGTCGCAAAAACAAGTGCACCTGTCTGAGAACTTGAAATCACATATTTTGCAAGGGAAGAAATTCTTTCACTTCTCATTGGATTTCTTTTATATGCCATTGCACTTGAACCAATCTGATTTTTCTCAAAAGGTTCTTCCAGTTCTTTCAGATGCTGTAAAAGTCTGAAATCATTTGTAAACTTATGGGCTGACTGTGCAATATTTGAAAGCAGGTTCAATGTCTGGGCATCAACCTTTCTGTCATAAGTCTGTCCTGAAACTCCTTGTTTTTTACTAAATCCTGCCTTTTCAGTAACCAGTTTATCAAGCTGTTTCACTTTTTCAAAATCTCCATCAAAGAGTTCCTTAAAGCTTGCCTGTGTTCCTGTAGTTCCTTTTACTCCCCTGAATCTCAGATTATCCAATCTGAATTCCAGTTCTTCAAAGTCAAGAAGTAATGAATGAAGCCATAAAGTCGCTCTTTTTTTCCTACTGTTGTAAGCTGTGCGACCTGAAAATGTGTAAATCCCAAAGTAGGAAGAGATTTATATTCCAAAGAAAATTCCTTCATTCTTTTTAATTAATGTAAGTAATTTTTTTCTAATAATAAGGAGTCCTTCTTTTTATCTGGATTAAGTCAGTATTATCTCCCACATAGGCACTTGTAGCTCCAAGATGTATTATTTTTTTCTTGCATTTTTTTAGCCTGTTCACCATATGTATGCACATGTGCCATTACATCATGTCTTAATTTTTTCAAACTCTCTTTGCAACTTCAAAATCAACATCATCTTTATATTTTTTTAGTTCTGCTATCTGTTCATCTGTAATAAAAATCAAGCCCAAGTTCCTTCTCAGCTTCTGCAAGGTTTATCCACAGCTGTCTCCATGTTCTAAACTTGAATTCCGGAGAAAACACATGCAACATTTCCTTGCTTGAATATCTCTCTGCCAGTGGATTTGAATATATGTCCATATTTTTCCATATTTGAAATTCCTCCTATTTTTTTATTATTCTTCTTTTTTTGTTAGAAATAATTAAAATTGAGTTTATTTTTTTCAATATTTCATTTTAAAACATTCATATAAAATTAAAAACTACACTTCGTTATCCTGAATGTTATCTATTTAATTATACTATATTTATTTTTCAATTTAAAGAAAAATATATAAAAATACACCTTAAACTGTCTATAATAAGTTTTTCAGGTGTAATTTTATATTATTTATTTAATTTCCAACTGTTGTAAGTTTACAGTTTTTTTAAATGCAAATTCACTCCATTCATTACCTATTCCTATACGTTCAGGTATATCAAAATATCCATTTTCAGGCTGGTAATCATATATGCATAATTTTTTATTATATTCATGCAGATTATAAACATGATGCTCATGTATTGTAAAATTAGGCAATGCAGCTTCCAGATGTAATGTTACTGCTGTTAATATTGGACTTGAACATGCATGTATCTGTACTCCAATATCATAAGCATGTGCCATATCACATACTTTCTTAGTTTCTGTTATTCCTCCATTTGTTCCCAAATCAGGCTGTATTATCTGAACAGAATGATTTTCAAAATATGATTTATATTGCCATCTTGTATAAACTCTTTCTCCCTGAGCAATTGGAACATTTACATTGTCACATATAAATTTATTGTTATCTGGAGTTGGTGTGCAAGGCTCTTCCAAAAAAAATATTCCATATTTCTCAACTTCCTTCATAATCTGTATTGCCGAATTTACATCAGTATATGCATGATTTTCCATTATAATATCTACATCTTTTCCTACTGCTTCACGAACAGCTTTCACTCTTTCTTTTATTAAATTTATATTTTTAGCTGACTGTAGACAATTTGTATCTGTATGAGTAAATCTTTTTCCATTTTCATCAAATGTAAAAAAATCTATTTTTATCGCCGTATATCCCTCAGAAACAGCTTTTTTTACTACTGTGGCATAATCTTCCGTTTTAGAAAGTCCCAATTTTTTTTCTCCCCAGCCAAATTGCAGCTGAGATGCATATGTTCTCAATTTCTTGTGAATTTTCCCACCTAACAGCTTATACAATGGAACTTTGAAAAATTTTGCCTTTATGTCCCACAATGCAATATCTATTGCAGAGATTGCTCCAAATACAACAGGGCCTCCATTTTGTCCCCAAAAAGTAGATTTATAAAGTTCTTCCCATATAACTTCATTTTCTAATGGATCCTTCCCTATAATTTTCTGAGAAAAATCAATAAGTGCACCGTAAGCCGCAGTGGACGCTGACCCAAACGCCAAAGCAACTTCTCCATCTCCATAAATTCCTTGATCAGTGTAAATCCTACATCCTACAGGACTCCATGCCGGATTATCCTCTGCTTTTGGTTCTATCAGCATAACATCAACTTTTGTTATTTTCATGGCAGGTCTCCTTTAAATTTTATTCAAACTTATACATTATTTATCCAGAGTTACATAACTTCCTTGGAATAATTTAGCTATTTCTGCTTTCATTTCAGGACTTGTATATGCTTCTACCAAGACTTTTGTCCATTTAGCATCTTTGTTTTTAGGGTTTATTACAAATCCCACAGCAAATTTTTCCATATCATCACTTACTGCTATTTCAGTATCTTGACTTACTTTATTGCTTATTTGAAACATTTTAGCAACACATACAAGATCTACATCAGGCAATGATTTCATTACCTGTGCAGTGTTAACTTGAGTAATCTGTAAGTTTTTAGGATTAGATTCAATATCCAGTAAAGTAGGTAAAGCTACATCTTTTTTTAGAGTTATAAGTCCCTGCTGCTGTAAGAGATTCAATGCTCTTGCTGTATTACTAGGGTCTGCAGGAATAACAACTTTTGCATTCTGAGGAATTTCGTTAACATTTTTAAATTTAGATGAATACATACCAAAAACATTATAATGAATATATGGTTCAAGCATTACCATTTCACGATTTTTAGATTTGTTATATGAATCCATCCATGGTTTATGTTGATGAAGAGAAGCATCAATATCCCCTTTCATAGCTGCTTCATTCATTGTTGTAGCATCTTCCAGAACAATAACCTTAACGTCATATCCTTTTGCTTTTAATGCATCTAATGCCACTTTGTTATTAACTTCATCAAAATTAAAGCTTGAAGCTGCAAGTACCAAACTCTTTTTTTCACTTTCATTTTTCTTTGCCCCACAACTTATAACAAATAAAAGTGCTATTACCATAGCAACCAGTTTTAATACTTTCAATTTGATTTTTTTCATAATGTTCATCTCCCTCTATTTAATTTTTTATTTTTTTATAAATGTAATCTCCTATAAACTGTATTAAAATTACCATACATACCAGAATGACAATAATCGAATACATTACATTGTCATTATTTGACTGATATCCATATTGTAATGCTGAGGCACCAAGTCCTCCTGCTCCAATTGCACCAGCTACAGTCGTTAAATTCAGCAAATGTATAGCAGATAGGGTAAATCCCGTAACAAGTGAAGGTAATGCTTCAACTATAACTACTTTAAAAATAATCTGCATATCTGAAGCTCCGACTGATTTTGCCGCATCTATAAGTGCAGGATTTACTTCCTTTATACTATTTTCAATAGTCCTTGCCATAAAAGGCATTGATGCAAAAGTCAATGGAACTAGAGCAGCTGTCCAGCCAATACTACTACCTGTAATAATACGAGTTAACGGAATAATTATTACCATAAGAATCATGAATGGAAACGAACGTAAGATACTTATACTACCATTCAGAATATTAAATATAATTTTATTTGGACGCAATCCATCTTCTCTGGTAATGTACAATGACACAGCAATTACGAAGCCTAAAACAGCAGAAAAGATAAAACAGAAAAACATCATCTGCAATGTGTTAATAATAGCAGGTAGAATAATTCTGCCTATAATCTCACTCCAAGGTATGTCCCTCATTCTAACTCCTTTCATTTTAATTTAAAATTTTATAGACAATATTTTTTTCTTTCAAATAATCTTCAACTTCATTTTTCCTACTTAAATCAAAATCAATAACAAATTTAGTAAAGGAACGGGTTCTAAAATGTTCTATCCTTCCATCTGTTACATTAAATTTTAAATTCAGATCAGAAGCTAAATCTGACAAAATATAAGCACTTTCAGTTCCTATTATGGAAATAATTTCAATATTAGCATTGTCACTTAATATATATGGAGAAGTTCCAAGTAATCTGTTTAAAGCCGGTGATTCCTTCATAAAAACCTCGCTTGGATCTCCTTCCTCTACAATCATTCCATTTTCCAGAATAGCCACTTTTGTACATATTTCACGGATAACTTCCATTTCATGTGTGACTACAACAATAGTAATGTTCATTTCTTTATTTATTTTCCGAAGAAGGGATAAAATATTTTTAGTTGTATTAGGATCAAGAGCTGAAGTAGCCTCATCACATAGTAAAACAGCAGGATTTAAAGTAAGACTACGTGCAATAGCCACACGTTGTTTCTGACCACCGCTTAAGTTTTTTGCCTTGACATTTATTTTATCTTCAAGTTCAACAAATTTAGCAAGTTCTTTTATTTTTCTTTCCTGTTTAGTTTTAGAAACACCCCAGCACTGCATTGGAAAAGCAATGTTATCATAAACTGTTTTATTTTCAAGTATTGAGGTCTGCTGAAATATCATTCCTACTCCTCGGCGAAAATGTCTCAACTCCTCTCTATTTAATTTACTGACTTCTACATCATTTACAAACAACTGACCATCATTAAAATTTTCCAGCCTGTTAATACAACGTAAAAGTGTAGATTTTCCTGCACCGCTCCTACCAACTAGTCCATAAATCTCTCCATCCTCTATTTTTTTAAGGATATATTTTTTTAAGACTTCTAAATTTCCATACTTTTTCCCCAATTTTTTTATTTCAATCACTTTTTCACCTCCTCAACTTTTTTTCCTAAATATAAATATATTTAGTATACTATGTCGATTATATCATATCGTATTTATTTTTTTAACGCAGAAAAACAAATGCAGTATTCAAAATTTGAATACTGCATTCTTTATATTTCTTCTTATTTTTTTATTTTTTTAAACTCTATTTTTTTAAATACACTAATATGACATAGATTCCTTTATTTATAAAATTATAATTTTTATAATATCTTTTTCAGAATTAATTCAAAAAAACTGTCTTATTCTATTTTACAACTTCTCCATTCCAGTCCTGTATTCCACCAAAATCAATTACATTTGTATAACCTTTTTTTGATTAATCTTAATGCCGCTTCTCTGCTTCTTCTTCCACTTCTGCAGTAAACTAAAATCAAATCATCTTTATTTTTTTCAATTTTGTTTCTGCTTCATTTTCAATAGTTTCAAGCGGAACAGAAATTGCATTTTGGAATATGTCCTTCATTGTATTCCTCTAAGCTTCTAACATCTACAACTATTGGTTTTTCAGTTAACATAATATTTTTTTAGCTTCATCTGAAGTTATTTTTTTATATTCTGCCTTTTTTTCATTTTTTTACTTCTTTTTGAATCTACCGAAACCTGTTTGCTATTCATTGTTCTACCACATGAAATTCCTAATACAGAAATTAATCCAACTATTGCCATAAGTGCTATTTTTTTATTTTTCATCTTTATCTCCATTCTATTTTTTTATTTTTAATTTAATTATCCCAAATATAAATTGTTCCATCTTTTAAAATATATTTTCTTTACCCAATCCTCATTTTCATTGAACTTTACATCAAAAGGTTCATATCTGACTCCTTTTTTTCTTTCATTAGTTTCATCTAAAAAAACCAACTATGTATATTTTTTTCATCAGTTTCAATAAAATTTCTTATCATTTTAGTAGATACTGCCTTGCTTACTATAATTTTTAGGTTTTTTTACCATTTACCTGAAAAATCTTTTTTCAGTGTATACTTTTTTTATCTTTTCCAATTGCCCTAAAAATTCTGATATTCTAATTCTATCTCATTTTCATTGGTTTTCAATAATCCATGACCAACTAATTTTTAATGTAAGTGTGTCAAAAGAAATATTAGAAGTTCTTTGCATTTTTTTAAGTTTATCTGATTTATTTCCCTCTAATTTTTTTCCAGTTCTTCCCTTGCAGGTTCTACTCCATTTTCCAAAGCTCTTTTATACCATTTTTTTAGCTTCTTCAATTTTTTTCCATTTTCTTCATAAAAACTTGCCAAGTTATACATACTTCCGACAAACCCTTTTTTTCAATTGCTTTCAAATGAGTTTCTTCACTTTTTTTGTTTCTCCTAATTTTTTTCATAAACTAAAGCTAAGTTTACAAGAAGACCATCATTTTCATTATTTTTTTCAAAGCTTTTTAAATAATATTCCTTAGCTTTCTTATAATCTTCTAATCTTTGATAAATAAATCCTAACATTCTTATAGAATTTTGATGATTCTGTTCCATGCTTTCAAGTAATATTTTTTTCAGCTTTTTTTCAAATCATCATAGTTATGAAAATACAAATTTCCTAAATTGTAATATCCTTTGATATCTCCACTTTCTCCAGCTTTTTAAATAATACTCTATTGCTTTTTCAAGTTTTCCACTCTCAGAATAAAGAAGTGCTAAATTATTATATGCCTGTATTTCACCTTTCTTTATTGCCTGCAAATAATATTTTTTTCAGCCTGAGGAAAGTTTTTTTCTCAATTCTATAAACTTCAGCTAAATTAAATAATGCAACTGTTCCACCTTTTATCTACTGATTTTTTTGAAAATATTTTTTTAGCTTCTGAATAATTTTTCTTTTTAAATAATACAAATTTCCTAAATCATTTAAAGCTATTATATTTCCTTTATCAATTGCAGACAAATATAATTTTTTTCTGCACTTTTAAAAGTCTTTCTGATAAAAAAATTCTCTTGCCTGTTCTACTTCTTTATCACCATTTTCAGCCATTGCAAAGGTTGAAAAAGAGTAATATACTAATTAAAATTAATAATTTCTTCAATATTCCATCAACTCCTAAAAAAATTACTTCACAATTTCAGTCAAGTCATATCTATAAATATTCTGACTTCTTTCAGGTCCTACTGAAATCATGGATACATTACATTTTAATTTCTTTTCTATATATTCTACATATTTTTTACAGTTTTCAGGCAGTTCATCATAATTCTTTATCTGTGTAATATCTTCAGTCCATCCAGGAAGTTCATCATAAACTATATTCAATGTTTTAGATTTTCTTAAATTTCCAGGATAAGAATGATAAACTTTTCCATCAATTTCATATCCTACTGCCACTTTTATTGTTTCAAATCCAGTAAGTACATCAAGTTTTGTCAGTACAATATCAGTTAGGCCATCTATCAGCACAGCGTATCTTCCTATTACAAGGTCAAGCCATCCACATCTTCTAGGACGTCCTGTAGTTGCTCCATATTCATGTCCCACTGTTCTTAATTTTTCTCCAGTTTCATCATTAAGCTCTGTAGGAAAAGGACCTTCTCCTACTCTTGTTGTGTAGGCTTTCATAACTCCAAGAATTCTGTTTATCTTTTTAGGTGAAACTCCTGTACCTACTGTCACTCCTCCAGCCGTAGGTGAAGATGATGTAACATAAGGATATGTACCGTAATCAATATCAAGCATTAATGCCTGTGCACCTTCAAAAAGAACCTTTTTCCCTTCTTCAATGGCTTCATTTATTTCTACAACTCCGTCTATTATTCTATGTCTTATTTTTTCAGCAAGTTTCATAAATCTTTCATATAATTCTTCCAAATCAAATGTGTCTTTTCCATATCTTGTCAGCATATCATTTTTTTCTTTTACATTCCACTCCAGCTTATCCCTAAATCTTTCAGGCTCAAGCAAATCTCCTATTCTTATTCCGTTTCTTGCAATCTTGTCAATATAGCAAGGTCCTATTCCCCTCTGGGTAGTTCCAATCTTATTTGCTCCCATTGCTTCTTCCTTTGCTTTATCTATCTCAATATGATAAGGCATTATTACATGAGCTCTCTCATCTATAAATAATTTATCCAGATTTTTTCCTCTTTTTTCCAATGCTTCTATTTCTTTTAAAAGTACTTCAATATCAACAACTACTCCTGCTCCAATAACACATTTACCCTGTGAATTTATAATACCTGAAGGAAGCAGATGTAAAATAAACTTCTCATCGTTTACGACAACAGTATGGCCGGCATTATTTCCTCCCTGAAATCTCACAATATAATCAGCCTTAGGTGAAAGGACATCTATTATTTTCCCTTTTCCTTCATCTCCCCACTGTGTTCCTACAATTACAAAAGTATTATTTCCCATTTTTATTCCTCCTCTTTCTTTACGATTCCTATATAAGATAAGTTTCTATGTTTCTGCGCAAAATCTATTCCATACCCGACTACAAATTCATCAGGTATTTTAAATCCTGTATAATCCACTTCTATCTCAACTTCCCTTCTTTCAGGCTTGTCAAGCAGAGTACATATTTTAATGCTTTTTGGATCTCTGGTTTTAAGCATTTCCAGAACTTTTTTCAATGTATGGCCTGTGTCTATTATATCTTCAACGACTATTACATTTTTACCTCTGATGTCCTCTTCCAAATCCTTTTTAATTTTTACATCCCTTGAACTTTCTAATTTGTTTCCATAACTTGAGACAACCATAAAGTCAAGAGTTGTTTCTGTTTTCAGTTCCCTTACAAGATCACTTAAAAAGTACCGATCCACGTAAAAGGCCAATTAATAGGATTTCTTCCCTTTATAGTCATTGTCAATCTGAAGTGCCAATTCTTTTTACCTTTTTCTGAGATTTCTTCTTTCGAGATTAATGTTCCAATGCTGTATTTGAACACTGCTTCTCCCTCAATTCAAAAATAAATTTATATGTTACCTTGTGAAATGTGTAAAATGAAAAAAATTCTATTCGTTTACTTCTTATTTTACTATATTTATATATTTTTTTCAATTACAATTTACTTTTTTTCTAAAATATATCAATTATACAAAAAAATCATAAGAAATTTTTCCCTACTGATTTTTTTATAATATACTATTATTATATAACAAATGTTATAATTTTTTTATAGGAGATGATAGTATGAAGTTTAAAAAAACAATGTTCCTACTGACATTATTTATTCTGATGCTTGAATTTTCATCATATGTTCTTGCATGTACAGGAGTTATTGTAGGTAAAGGACTGACAACTGACGGAAGTTATATTTTCGGAAGAAATGAAGATTTCACAGCTGAGCCTGATCATAACAAAAACTTTGTCGTTTATGAAAGAGGTAAAAACCAGCCTGGTGCAGTATTTAAAGATGAAAGCAATGGATTCACATATCCAATTCCTGAAACTAGATACAAATACACTGCCGTTCCTGATGTTACTCCTGAAGAAGGAATATTCGATGAAGCAGGATTTAACGAATTTGGTGTAGCAATAGATTCTACAGTTTCAGCTGATGCTAATGAAAAAATCCAGAAGGTTGACCCTTATGTTAAAGACGGTCTTGCTGAATCTGCAATACCTACTGTTATTCTTCCATATGTGAAAACTGCAAGGGAAGGAGTTCTGCGTCTTGCTGAAATCATTAAGACTAAAGGTGCTGCCGAAGGGAATGTCCTTGTAATAGCTGATAAAAAAGAAATGTGGTACATTGAAATCTATTCAGGACATCAATTTGTTGCTATAAAATACCCTGATGACAAATTCTCTGTATTCTCAAATACTTATTTCCTTGGAACTGTTGATTTAAACGATAAAAACAATGTAATAAAATCTGATGATATCGAAAAAAAGTTGCAAAAGATGCAGGAAGCTATGTTACAGTAGATGGAAAAAAATGCACTTAGCAAAAATCTTACGCACCTGAAATGACAGACGGAAACCGTTCACGTGCTTATTCAGGAATCCTACAATTAAATCCAAAAGCAAATATCACTTATACTGACGAAGTTTACGAACTTTTCCAAACTAGAGACAAAAAAATATCTGTACAGGATGTAATGGCTGTTTTAAGAAACCGTCTTGAAAATACAAACTTTACAGTTGCAAAAAGAAAACAGAACAATGATACTGCTAAATATCCTATAAGTAACGAAAAACGGTATCGAAAACTCATATTTTTCCAAATTAAAAAAAGACTTACCTGCAAATGTAGGAGGAGTTATGTGGCTGGCAATGGCTGGAGCTAAATATTCTCCATTTGTTCCTTATTATGGTAATATAAAAAGCCACTTACGACACTTATCATGTAAAAAGGAACTACATATAATCCAGATTCATTCTACTGGGTTGCAGAAAATGTAAATATTAATATGGAAAATGCATCTGATGATGTTAAAAAAATAAATATTTACAAAAAAATAAAAAGACTATGAAAAAGAAAAAAAGTTGCTGAACAAAAATGCATTAAACAAAAAAAATTGCAAAAATGTCACCTAAAGAAGCTGAAAAAAATTTGCAACTGAACTTGCTTTTAAAAAAATGGAAAAAGATGCATATGAACTTGTAAAAAAATGAAGAAAACTCATTAAAAAAATAATTCTCCTATGAATTATATATAAGCCTCTTAAAAAGAAAAAGCCTGTTTCAAGAGAAAATATAAAACTTTATTTATATTTTTTTCATTCTGAAACAGTCTTTTTTTATATCCGGAATTAATAGTATCCTGTCTTTTTCTATTCCCTTGGCATTTTTTTCGCTTATTTTTAAATTTTTCCCATTCTTCCCTTAGTACTCCATATTTTTACAGAATCAAAATATTCATTCATATGATATCTTACTTTTCTTATTCTTCCTTCAAGCTTATATCCAATTTTTTTCAGCACTTTTTCATCATGGATATATTTCCACTCCAAGTTGTCAGACCAATATGTTCCAATTCAGGAAAATTGTCAAATGTTTTTGTTGTCCAGATTTTAAGTGCTTCACTTCCATATCCTTCATACCAGTAATTACTGTCATAAATTACTATTCCAACTTCAAGCCACCTAGTTTTTTTCTATCTTCCCAGTATCTGCTTACTGTTCCTACTAAAAATTTTATCAATATAAATTCCTTTTTACATTATCAGATTTAAAAAAATCAACTTTCTCTTTCAAAAAGTTATCATAATCAATAAATTTATAATCATCAAAATATATTCATCCCATTTCTTCCACTCAGGGCTTTCTCCCTGGTATATAATAGAATGCAAACGTTTAAAATCATTTTCATCTATTTTTTTACAGTCACTTCTTTTTTTCAATTTTTTTCTCCTCTATAATTAAAGATTAAATATCAGAATACACTAAAGTAATTATTTTTCTTTCCTATAAATTACAAAACAGGATTACTCAAATTTTACTGTTTGAAATAAAAATATTCTCCTAAATAAATGGAATATCTTTATTTTCATGACATATTTGAGCTAATCCTGCTTTTTTTATATTACCAGCTTTTTACTAATTCATATAATTTCAAATATTCTCTCGCAGATTTATCCCATGAAAAATCCAGATCCATATTTCTTTTTACAAGTTTTTCCCAAATTTCAGGTTTGTCATAATATACACCTTCGGCAACTTTTATTGTAAACAGCATATCGTCTGCATTAAAATTTGTAAATGAGAATCCATTTCCTTCATCTGTAAAAATGTTATACGGTCTTACTGTATCCTTCAATCCTCCTGTTTCCCTTACAATCGGTATTGTTCCAAATCTCATAGCTATCATTTGGCTAAGCCCGCAAGGTTCATATCTTGAAGGCATCAGGAATAAATCACTTCCTGCATACAGTTCATTTGCAAGATGCGGATTATATCCTAAGTATACTTTAAACTTGTCAGGATACTTAACTGTCAGATAGTTGTAATAATCTTCATAGAATTTATCACCACTACCTAAAATCACAATCTGAACAGCATCATACTGTAATAAATTTTCCAGCACTGCTGACACAAGATCAAGTCCTTTTCCTTCCACAAGTCTTGTAACCATGGAAATCAGAAGGTTATCTGACTTAGGTAATCCCAGTTTTTCCTGAAGTCTATATTTATTTTCCTTTTTCTTATCCAATGTATCCTTATTGTAATTTATAACATCAGGATTTGTTTCAGGGTCAAATTCTTCAACATCAATTCCATTAAGTACACCATAAATCTTTTTCGCATTTGTTATCCATTCCAGACCTTCACTGAAATAAGGATATTTTATTTCTTCAGCATAAGTAGGACTTACAGTATTTACAACATCTGCATACCCTATTCCTATTTGCATAAAGTTTAAATCATGGCCACCTATATGATATCCCATTCTTTCAAATGAAAATTTTGAAAATCTTCCCTGATACATTAAATTATGTATTGTATAAACTGTTCTCATATCCCAGTAAAAAGGATCATTATTATATCTTACATTAAGAAAATAAGGTACCGGTCCTGTCTGCCAGTCATTACAGTGTAATATATCAGCCTGTAAATTAATTTCCTTTAAAAATCTTAATGCAAGTTCTGAAAACATAGCATACTGAACATCTTCATCATTATCTCCGTAAACACGTCCTCTTTCATACAATGCCTTATTTTCAATGAAATAATAATTTATTTTATCATCAGGATATTTTACCAGATTAAATACATCCCCATGGCTTTCCAATCTTGCAACCCATTCTAACTTTTCAAGATATTTTAAAGGAATTTTATCATATTTCGGCATTATTATGGAAACTTCATGTCCCAATTCCTGCATTTTTTTAGGTAAAGCCTGCATTACATCAGCTAATCCCCCAGTTTTAAAGAAAGGATAAACTTCTGAGGCAAGATAAACTATTTTCAAGCTAATCACTCCTATCCTTTTATTGTTTCACCACTGTGAACAAATTTATTGCCATCGTGTAATTTTACTCCTCCGAATATTCTTACGTTTCTTCCTATAATTGAACCGTCAGGGAGAACTGCTTTTTTACCTATTACACTTATACCTCTTGACAATAGATCAGGTTTTTCATGATTTGCTCTAAAGTCATCTCCATAACCTAATATGGAATTTTTACCTACGTATACTCCCTTATCTATAATCATTGTATCTAAGTTAGTATTTTCATCTATATAAGTTCCTGAGAAAATAATACTGTTCTTAACAGTACATCCTTTTCTCACTGTTACTCCAGGCCCCAATACTGAGTTTTCAACTCTTCCTTCAATTTTACAACCGTCACAGATTAATGAATTCAGTACACTTCCTGTTACCCCTATTCTTACAGGTGCCAAATCTTCACTTCTTGTGTAAATTTTCCATTCAGGATCATAAAGGTTTATTCCTATTTCTTCTGATTTCTTTATCAAATCAAGGTTTGCATCAAGATAAGAATCATAAGTTCCTACATCCATCCAGTAGCTATCATAGCAGTGAACGAAAACCTTTCTTTCTTCATGAATCATCTGTGGAATAACATGTTTTCCAAAATCCAGATCTTCTTCAGTCATTTTTTCCAAATATTCCAGAAGTACTTCTGTATTGAAAATATAAATTCCCATAGATGCAAGATTACTCTTAGGTTCTGCAGGTTTTTCCTCAAAATTAAGAATTTTTTTATTTTCATCAACTTCAAAAATTCCAAATCTTCCTGCTTCTTCTATCGGTACTTCCTGAACTGCAATTGTCAATTCAGCATTGCTTTTTAAATGATCAGCCAGTAACCATTTATAATTCATTTTATAAATATGATCTCCTGATAAAATCAGTACATATTTAGGTTTTTCTATTTCTAATAAATTCTATATTCTGTCTGATTGCATCAGCAGTACCTTGATACCATGCATTTCCTCCTGGTTTTTTTCATGAGGTCTGCGACATTGTAACTCCTGTATCCCTTCTATCAAAATCCCATGGTTTTCCTGAACCTATATGTTCATTCAAAGAAAGCGGTAAATACTGTGTCAATAATGCCACATCGTAAATCCCTGAATTTGAACAGTTACTCAATGCAAAATCAATAATTCTGAATTTTTCCTCCAAAAGGAACGCTTGGTTTAACCCTCTTTTCAGAAAGTATATCAAGTCTAGAACCTCTTCCACCTGCTAAAATCATAGCTAAAATTTCCATAACACTACCTCCATCATATTCTCTACATTATATAGTATACCCTATTTTTTTAAAAAGAAGATTTTTTTAAAAAAATTTTTTTATTTTTTTGTTTCTTTCTTTTTTTATTTATGTATGAAGTTTTTTTATTAATTTTGGAGCTATTTTATCTTTGCTTAATGTGTTTTAAAATATTCTATTGCTTCCTGAAAATTATCAAATTTTTTGTAAAGCATATCTTCTATATCTTCAGCAGGAGTAAGTTTATCAGGTATCATTACAGGCATCATTCCTGCACCGTATGCCGCCTTCACTCCATTTACAGAATCTTCAAAAACTACTGTCTTACTAGGATTTATATTCAATTTACCTGCACCACGTAAAAATACCTCGGGATCCGGTTTTCCTCTTTCAACATCATTAGCAGTTATTATATGGCTAAAGTAGTTCTTTATATCTTTACTTTCCAGTAATGTATTAGCCATAAAAGCTGTCTGCTGATGTTCCCAGAACTCATTTTTTTCCCTTTTTGAAGCGAGAAAATCAAGCATTTCTTTTTGCACCTGTCATTAAAGGAATATCTCCTTTTTTTGCTTCATCTACTATATAATTATAGACTTTTGTAGTTATTTCCTCATATGGAAAATCTTTTCCAAATTCTTCAAGATAAATTTCCTTTGCTTCTTCATTAGTCAATCCAGTTGTTTTTTCCACAAGTTCATCTGTAACTTCATAGCCTAATTCCTTTAAAAAGCTTTTTCCATATTCCAAATAAACTGTTTCTGTATCAAATAATATTCCGTCCATATCGAATATGAACAAATCTATAGTATCCAGTACTTTATTTTTTTCATTAAATTCCTCCTTCTTGTTCGTTAGGTAAAATTGCGACCGATCTGTGTGCCACAGCACATATAACTTCATTAAACTGAAGTATTCCCACACTTAGGAATATTGCCACTCCTAAATGTTCTCCATTCCTTGCAATACCAATTTTTCCACCAACACTTAACCCATTTATATTAGATTCTATCTGATTCATAGCTTCCCTGATGGCACCTATTACAGCTCCGTCATGTACATGCTCATCCTGAATAATTCCATTTCTTTTTCTTTGCCAATAGAGTGCTTTCTATAAATTTAAATCTTGCATTAGGTATAGCTCCTCCAACATCAACAGTCGCCACTTTTTATTTTTTTCTCTGCATATTCCTTTATCAGCTTTTTTTCTTCTTCCCTTGAAGAAATTGACATTTTTAAAAGCTATCCTGCATATATCAACGCTTTTATTATCCCTAAATTCCATATTTCTCCTTATAATTAATCTAAAATACGATACACAGACAAACTACGAATACTACAAAACTAAAATATTTATCTATTTTCAAAAGATTTCATAATATATTCAACAGCTTCTACATATCCTTCTTTTCCCTTTTCCATATATCTGAAGCACGCAGGCAGGGGCTGTTACTGAAATTTTTCTGAATTCTTCCCTTTTATGAATATCACTCAGATGTACTTCAACTGTTGGAATAGATACTGATTTTATTGCATCGTGGATTGCATAGCTGTAATGGGTGTAAGCCCCTGGATTAATAACAATTCCAGCAATCTTTTTCATAATATGCATTTTTGAATAATATCTATTATCCTGCCTTCATAATTTGACTGAAAAAAATTTCTATTTTTTTACATTTTTTTATCACGAAATTTTTTTCCTGAATGTAACTACATAAAGAATCGTAATTATCATTTCCATAAATTCCTGTTTCCCTTATTCCGAGAAAAATTTAAATTTAGCTTTAGTTTATAATAAATATTTTTTTCATTTCTTCCTTTCCATTACATAAAAAAAACTATTCTGCAAAAAAATCTTTTCTATCTCTTCAGCTGTCCTGTCTGTAACTTCCTGTAATGTTCCGTTATTTTTCTATAATAATATCAGAATATCTCTTATAAAAGCTCTATTCTTTCATCGTATAATTTATAAATATTATTTATATCCTTCAGAAGAGGCCTTGCTTCATGGTTTTCCTTAACTATATCCTCTATTTTCCTGCTCAGGAATACAACTATACCTTTTTCTTTCAGTATTTTCATATTTTCTTCACGCTTTACTGCCCCACCGCCTGTAGAAATTATAATACCATTTTTCTGGGAAAGTTCTTTTAAATATTTTGTTTCCAGATTTCTAAAATGCTCTTCCCCTTTTTCTGAAAACAAAGTGCTTATTTTTACATTTTCTTTTCTTTCCAGATATTTATCCGCATCATAGTACTCATAACTTATCTTTTTTGACAGAAGTTTTCCTACTGTACTTTTTCCGCTTGCAGGCATTCCTATAAGAACTATATTTCTATTTATTTTTTTATATTTTTCCATATTCTACACTCTTTTTAAATTGATTTTTCATTTTCGTTGTAATGATATCCTTTTTTTCTTCCAGTCTTTTTATAATTTCTTCCTTTGAAAGGGAATAATAATTTGCAAAGCTTTCAAGACTTGAAAATTCATCTCTCAATTTCATATTTATCATGCTTAGCATTATGTTTTATATCACCATTTTTCAAAATCAAACATTCTTTTCTCCTTCGTTATTAAACTCTTGTATATTTAATATCTGTAACAGTATTCCATAAAACAGACTTTTTACTTTGTGAACAATTACAGAATCAGCATTAATTTTTTTCATTATTTTCATCAATGTCATTTACAACAATATTTGAATTCTTGTTTTTAAACATTGTATGGAATCCGTCTTCCTTTTTCTCAAGGAAATCTCCAATTTTTTTATCTCTTCTATTCCTAAATCCCCTGTTACTTCATATATTTCATTGTAGATATTTTTCCAAAAATTCAAGATCAAACAATGTAAATAAATTATAGCTTTTCTTTATTCTTTTTTTCGTATGTATTTTCCTTTACAACAAAGTATATAATCGAGTCAAAGCCCATATTTAATCCAAACATTGTATATCCATGTTTCCCTATTTCATAATTTATCATTGCAAAAAGAACATCTACAAGGTCTGTTTCATATGTTGCTTCCTTTTTCTTTACATTTTCCCAGTTTACATCCAGTAAATCCGGATCCAGACTGTATTTTTCAAGTAACTGTCTAAAACCATCTGTATATCCTGTATGACCAATTTTATGTAAATATCCTTTACTGTATTTTGCCATGTAATGATAGTAGAAATCTCCATAAGTTACAAGGTCTTCTTTAATTTCTCCAGGTACAAAATATTTCTGTATTGTTTTTTCAGGATTGTTAAAAAACCCTCTTCTTGCTTCCACATATTTCAGAAGTTCATCCCCATCCAGAACTTCAGCTGAAAAGTCATCCACTTCCTTATATATTTCCCTATCTACTGCCATATATCTGTTATCTCCATTATTGCTGCTGTTGCTCATTTTTTTCTACCTCCGGTGTTTTTAAACTTTGTATTAAAAATTTTAAATCAGATAATTTTTCAAATCTTATCATTTTTTTTATTTTTTCTTTTGATTCAGCCTTTAAACGTGAACTGTTTATATAGGCATCAAAAATTTTCCTGATATTTACTGTATAGTTTTTTTCAGTTTTTTTCTTAAACTTGATTTTTACACTGTTTCCATTACTTCTGGCTCTCTCGCTTCCAGAATACATTTTTTTATCTATTTCAGCATTCAGTTTTTGCAAACTCATTTTGAAACAAGTCTGTCAAGTTCGCTATTACTCATTTTAACATAATCTTCCTTTGTTTTTCCCATCTCCACTATGATACAAATAATCCATTACCGTATCTACATTTTCTTCTAATGAACTTTCATTTTTTTCTGCTTCCAGCAATGTATTCATATTTAAGTAAAAAAATTTTTCAAGGCTTATAGAAGTTGCAGTGTAAATATATGACTGAAAATCATCCTTTTTCTTCTAAAAAGTTTTTTCAGAAAAATTCTTTGTAAACATTGAATTTTCATTAATATATTCATTAAAAACTTGGCAATAGAGGCTTCAATATTTTTTTCTTCCGTCCTTCATTTTTCCCAAGTCTTGTAATTTCGTTATCAAATGTCTGCTTATTTCTATTGTATAATCCAAGAACAATTTCAGGATACACTCTATTTAAAAGATTCGGATCCCTTCTTGTATTTCCTGTATTTCCATTAAAAATACTTATCAAAAGTCTGTTTCTGTCTTACTCCCCCTGCTCTATTATTTCCTTATTTGTCAGGGAAAAATCCTATTAAAGATATTCCCATTAAAGTTATTAATATTATTTTTTTCATTATTACTTACCTTCCCTTATTTTTTTATTTATTTGTAAAGTTTTTTTCTGATAATTTTTTTCATGAACTTTTTTTCAGCACTTCATCATCATATTTTTCATCATTCCATATTTCTTCTGATTTTTATTGCCTGAAATATAAGCATTGTAAGTCCATTTACCGTTTTTTCACATTTCTTTCCTTATATTTCTTCATAAGAACCGTTTCTTCAGGATTATATATTATATCCACTACACAGTCAGTGTTTATCATATTCACTTCTTCCAGAGGTGTCATATTTACTTCTGGATACATCCCTACCGGCGTACAGTTTACAATCAGGTTTACATTTCTCACATTTCTTATTTCAGAATAGTGTATAAGCCTGTCTCCTTTTCTTGTTTCAAAAGAATCATTTTCTGATATTGTAGCCAAATATATATTTTTAGCTCCTTCATCTATAAGGACATTGTATACAGCCTTTGCCGCTCCGCCAGTTCCCAGCATGAGGATTTTTCCGTCCTTCACATTAATATCATTCTGCTGCAAAGTTTTTAAAAATCCAGAATAATCAGTGTTATCCCCGATAAGTTTTCCATTTTTAACAGTTATTGTATTTACTGCCCCTATTTTTTTCGCAGAGTCTGAAATACTGGCCCATATAATCCATTACTTCATTCTTATATGGAATTGTAACATTTACTCCGTCAAATTTACCTTCCCGCAGTTCCTGCATAAAAGAAGGTATATCCTCCATTTCTTTCTCAATTAGCTTATAACTTGCATCTTTTCCTGTAAGTTTAAAAAATATTTCATGAATTTCTTTTGAATAGCTATGTCCCAGCTTTTCTCCTAGAAGTCCCAGTTTTTTCATTTTTCTCCCTTCCAAAAAATCTTATTTTCCATTTTTTAATATTTCCAGTTCCTTTTCAGTAAGTTCCCTATATTCTCCTATTTTCAAGTTTTCATCAAGCACCAGATTTCCCATCTGAATCCTTTTCAGATATTCCACCTTGTTATTTACAGCCTTGAACATTCTTTTCACCTGGTGATATTTCCCTTCACTTATTGTAATATAGGCTTTGCTTGGATTTCTTTCTCCCGTTTTTTTATTTATCGGCTCTTCACTATTTTCAATTACCTCAACCTTAGCATTTTTCGTAACAAAGTCACCTTCAAGGTCAATTCCCAATTCAAGTTTTTTAGCAGCTTCTTCTGTTACCGGATCTCTCAGTTCCACATAATACTTTTTATCCACATGTTTGTTTGGAGCAAGCAGATTATGAGTAAGAATCCCATCATTCGTAAGAATCGAAGTCCTTCAGTATCTATATCAAGTCTACCTACAGGAAAAAAAGGCTATATGTCCTGTAATTGTTTCCCAGTAAATCTATAACCGTCTTATGTTCCTTATCTTCTGTTGCTGAAATTACTCCATCAGGCTTGTTCATCATTATGTATACAAAAGGTCTGTAATTTATAACTTCATCATTATACTTTACAATATCCTCATTTTCATTTACGTGAACACTCCCATCTAATATTATAACATCATTTACTTTTATTTTTTTCTTTTTAATATATCTTTTTACTTCTTTTCTCGTTCCTACGCCCTGAATTGGCTAAAAAAATCTATCTAATCTCATATTTTTTTCCTATCATTTTTTTATTAAATTTCTACGTTATATACCTTATAATTTCCTAAAATTTGTAAATATATGGACTTTTCTCTTATTTCTTCCAAAAGCTTTTTTTCAACTTTTTTTCCTCTTCCAGATTTCCTTCAAAAATCTATATAGAAATAATATTCCCAAGGCTTATTTGTTTTCGGTCTGGACTTTAAATTTACCATATTCAGCCCATAATCTGAAAATACCTTCAGAAGTTTCATAAGAGCTCCCGCCTCATTTTTTGTACTTGTAATGATACTTATTTTTTCACTGTTTTCACAAATAAGATTTTTTTATTTGAAACAATGAAAAAAATCTTGTGAAAATTTTTCCTTTTTCGTTGTTTATATCCGGCTTAAGTAATTCCAGATTGTACATTTCCCTTGTTTCCATATTGGCAATACATGCATTTTTCCTTGTTTCCCGTATCTCCTATATATTTTGCACTAAGTGCTGTATTGTTCATTCTTATTTTTTCCCATTCAGGATACTTTCCTAAAAATTCTGAACATTGCATAAGTGCCTGTTCATGGGAATAAACTCTTTTTATATCATCTATTTTACTTCCCTTAATTCCAAGAAGATTGTGTTCTATCCTATGTTTTACTTCCCCAACAATATAAATATTACGTTTATTTATAAGGTCTATACTGTCCCTTACTTCCCCCACTATTGAATTTTTCTATTGGAAGAATTGCAAAGTCAACCTTTCCAGCTTCAACTCCTTCCACAAGTTCCTGTGGGTGTTAAAATTTAAAATCTCCTCAGCCTCGGCTCCCCATATGACCTTCTGAATTTTTTTACTATTTTTTTCAGCAGATTAACCATCACTTCATATGCATATGCCCCTGGAACCCCTGTATATCCAAGCTTTTTTTCCCATTAAAAATTCAGATCATTTACATATTCTTTTGGACTACCTATTTTAAACTTCTGATATTCCTTGCTGGAACCCATTATATCCTTAAGTATGCCTTCTATATAATGTTTCAGCTCTTCACTCTTGACATTTGAAAGATTTTTATTTACTACTTCCTCTTCCCTTTTTCTGTCGAATATTTTTCATGCCATTTTTCTTTTTTTATATAATGCGACTTCCTTTACGATTTCAAGTCTTTCTTCTATCAATTCAACTAATTTTCTGTCAATATGATCTATTCTGTTCCTAATTTCTCCTAAATCAAGTTTTTTTCATTTATATCACCCTGCATTTCTCTGAATATTATAAACTAAAAACGTGGATTTTACAATACTTATAAATTATTCCTACAAATTAATTTTTGCTTTTTCTTATTTCAAATTTTCATTCCTGACTAATTCATAAAAATTACAAATTCAATAAATAAAAACAGAAGTTATCTTAAATAAGAAAACCAAGAAATAACGTTTTTCCACAATTAAAATAACTTCTTCAAAAAATTTACTATTTCTTTACAAGCCTGTTTATTTCACTCTTTAAGACATCACTCGGATTGTATTTCTTAAAATCCTCCGACATTTTCTCCAACTTTTTCCATTCCTTCTTGTTTAACATTTTCCCAACAGCATCTATTACAGACTTTCTTGACTTAAGGCTTGCCGGAAATCCGATTTCTGCAATTTCAGCCCTTACAGCATAGTCAAACTGGTCATAGTCATGAGGAATAATTACTGACGGTTTGTTAAATTTTATTCCATTATACAGAATACCTGTTCCACCGTGATGAATTATATAATCCACCTTTGGAAGGAAAGTGTCATAATCTGCATACTGATAAACAAATATGTTGTCAGCAGGTTTTTCCACAGGCTCATCTTTTTTTGCATAATTTCCAAAGGATACAATGTAGCAAGTATCAGGATATATTTCTGAAAGTTCCTTTGCTATTTCTATCAGGTCATTTTTCCCCCAAAGAACATGAGTTCCACTTGTCAGAAATATAACTTTTCCATATTTTTGTATCAGGAAACTCATATTTATTTTTATCAAATCCTTCACAGCAAATTCTATGTATAAACTGCTTTAGGAAAGTCATCCCTGAATTCAAGTTCCTTCATTCCCAGCCCAAGCATTGAATAATGTGAGTATATATTTTCTTCTCCATTTTTATCATATAGTTTAAATCCCAAAGGTTTCAGCTCTTTTCTGGCTAAAAAGCACACTGCCCTCTTAAAATTCCTGATTACGAATCTTCCTGCAGCATCTCTAATTTTGTATATTATCCCTTCTCTCGGATACCATCCACCCATATAAGTAGGTGTTGTCGTTTTGCTTTCTACTATAAAAGGAGTTGGCATACTTGAAATCCAAGGGATTCCAAGCTTATCAGCTATCATTCCTGCAGGTGCCGCTATAAAATCGGCTATTATCACATCCGGCTTTCTTTCCTTGAACTTTTCCTCAAGTTCCTTTACAAGCTCCGGTACAAGAGCCATATTTGATCTGAACTGCTTATAATATATAAACATATTCGTTTGTTTTGATGTATTTACAATATTTTCAAATACCGAAGGTTTATCCTTTAGCACAACCTCACATTTAATTCCCAGATTATTTAAAAATTCCTTTTTTTTAGCTCCTGTATGAATACATATATCATATTTTTCATCATTTATTAAATCCTTTATCAGTCCCAATACAGGATTCAAATGCCCGCTATATGGGGGCACAACAATATCAATTTTTATTTTTCGTAACCATTCATTTTATATTTTCTCCTTTTTCTTCCTCACTTCTCAAAAATTCTTTTTATATAATTTCTTTTTATTCCTAGCCAGTTTATTGTATCTTTCGTTTTTTTCAAAGAAATCTCCCTTCAGAAAATCCCTTTTTCACCTTCTGAATGTCCACCTTTTGCAGGATGATTACTCTTTATTATTTCTCCATTTAAAATATTTTTTTCAAACTGTTCTGCGTCTTTTCCCCAGAGCAAGTACACTATATTTTCATTTTTTGCTGAAATATACTCCATTAAATCTCTTGTAAAAGGATGCCAGAATTTATTATGTTCCCCTGTTTTTCCTCGATAGCTGTCAATGACGAATTTAAAAGAAGAACTCCCTGCTTTTTCCCACGATTTAAATAGTTCATTTGGCGGAAGTATATTAAACTCATTATGACATATTTCTTTTCTTATCTTTTCAATATCTTCCATTTTTCCAGTATAAGTTTTTATATAGTAATTTTAATATATTTTTTAATGAAATGTTTATTTTCATGATTAACCCAAGAAGTATTTTTAACCTCAAATGCAAGCCCGGTAGCTATTTCACCTTGAGAATACGGTTCATTGGAAAGTATACACACTTTTTCTTGAGGAAATTGAACTCTTAACGCCTTAAATACATATTCATTTTTGGAATATACTCTATTTTTCTTATTTCCATGCATTTTATAAAACTATTTATTGCAGACCACTTTTTTCCACAGTGAAAAATCATAATAATCTTCATGTATGTTATATTTTTTTCCATAAATTCCATTCTCTGAATATTATTTTTGACTTCATTTGTTTCATCTATTATTTTAAGTTTTTACTATTTTATTTTTCAACACCAAGAACAAAGATTTCATCTTCTATTACACATATTTTTGTTATTTCATTTTTAAAAATATTCTGTGTTACCTGTATTTTTTAAAAAGTTTCATCTGTAATTATAAGATCCCTGTTCCAGTACCTATAAAATAATTTTTGTCATTTTTCTCAATAAAAGTTATTCTGGAATTGGAAATCTTAATTGAATTATACATTTCTGATTCGATTATATTCCATATTTCTATCTCTCCTGCATCTGTTCCGGCAAGATATTCAATTCCTACAATTTTAGAATAAATATGATTATTTTTTCCGTTTTTATATCAAATATTTTTCAAAGCTTGCTGTCAAAAATATTTATTTTATTACTTTTTTCATGCAGTTCCCTATATTTCAGTATTACATTTTCTCCACTCGTGAATATTCTGTAATTTCCTTTGGTCATATTTTTCTGAAAAAGATTGAGTAATATATGATTCCTTTGTATTTACATCATACGAACAGAGTGTATTATTTTCAATAAAAATTATTTTTCCACCTGTTGTAAAATCAACTACTTCAGGCGTTCTCTCAAAATCATACACTTCTTCTATTATTTTTCCTTCTTCCGTCACATTTATAAACTTTTTCCATTTTGTGTAGAAACAAAAATATGCTGGAAACAAAGAGCTGATCCTTTATATACCGGATTACTTCACAATTTTTTTATTTTTCCCGCAACTTCCTTTTCTATTTTTTTCCTTCTTTTTTAAAAAATCAGTTTATCTCCTGTTGTTATTATTCTCTTATTTACAGAATCTACTCCAAAATCTTTTTATTTTTGTATCATATGATATATTGTCTTCTAAAATTGTTTTCATACTCTATAACCTCATATATAGATTTTAGTTTTTTTTCATTTTCCAGCTCTGATAAACTAATACTCCCGCCGAAAATATGATTAATCCACAGCTTATAACTCCATATACTAAATAGGGATATTCAGACGAGAATATATTTTCCATTGCATATGATGTGATTTTCCCAATAGGTACTCCAGGATTGTTTTCTTTCAGATCCAAAATAAAGTTAATAAGTTCTGCCAGATAAACACCTATAATTCCAGGAATTGCTGAAAAAACCATACCAAAAGGTGAAAAATTTTCTCTTGTTATTGTATTAAATCTACTTTTTCTTTCCTGAAATTCATCATAATCTTTCTTTTTCAGTTTTTCTATTAAAAAATGATATCCACCGACAGCACCATAATACATGACTATTGCCGCAATTGAACCATAAAAATTTATTCTCGTTAACACTACATATAATATAATTCCAGGTATCACTCCAATAAATGAACCTAACATTCCTAGTATTTCCATATTTCAATCCTTTCAACTATAAATTTGTTTCTATTTTTAATTTTACCATTAATATTCTATTTTTACAATATCATTTTTATTACTACAGCTCAAGTTTTTCTTCTTTTGATACAATTCTGTATTCCTGATATTTTAGTGTACTATATTATATTTGATTTGATTCTTTTCCATTACAAATCTTAAAAAGGATGTAAGCCATAGAAAGAGCAATCGATTAAATTGCTCTTGAATTATTACTCCTCTTTATCATTTTTATACAAATTCTCTAAATCAGAAAATTTAAACTTCAAATTTTTCTCTTCTTCACAAACTTTATCATAAACTCATCCTATGTAACTTATTTTCTTCTCCTATGAAAGGACCATCCAATCCTTTCCAGGATATATTGTCTTTCTTTTTCTGGATTTCTTTTTCTATATTTTTCATTTCCTTTGAAAGCTTTTATAAAAAGCCTATGATGTGACAACATTTTTATTCCTCTTTTCAATAAATTGATATCAGCTAAGCATTATATTTCTGATTTTTATTTCATTTATTTCTGTCAATTTATTTTAAAATAAGGCTAAATTTTGCTTTTTAAGTATATATGTCATAAAAATAAAGTCAGATTCATATCTTGTTTCTTGTCTTCTATCTCTTTCTTTATTTTCTTCTTCTTTTCCCTTTTTCTTTTCTTAATATCATCTATAAGTACACCTGACCTACAACTAAAAGCCACAACACATCCAACTCACATAATTCTGTCTCCTTTTTGTCTAGTTTTGAACGTATTTATATCAAAATTTTGTACATTAAAACAAGAAATCTTTTTCAAAATAAAACCCTTGAAAAACAATGCTTTTCAAGGAATATGATAATAATATTATCTTTTTGAGAATTTTTAAGCAATGTCTAAACTATCATAAAAACTGTCGTTATCATGTATATTATATGTATATTGTAATTTTTATAAAAACTTACAAGTGCTACAACACAAGTAAGTCATTTTAAATCATTTTACAAAAGACATCCAGTTTTATTTTATCAAATCTTTTTAAAAATCAAGGGGTGATAAAATGAAAAACTAAAGAAAGAAAATTGGAATCCTGAAGGAGCTAAAAATATCAGATTTTAAAAAGGGAAATGAAGCTTTTGACTGATCTTAAAAATATTGAAAATTGAGATTGAAAAGACTATAAAAAGAAAAAGAGAGCAATTAGCTCTCTTTATTTTTGCTATTTGTATACATATTCGTTGACATCATAATCAGCTCTTTTCCTAATCTTTTTCCATTCTAACATAATCTTCTATGGTATTAGCCATAGCCATCTGTACAGTTTCGTTATCATTTTGTAATATATTTTTCTATTAATTCATTTTTGTACTTATCTACTATTTCTAATACTTCTCTATTTTCAGTTATTTTCATTCCAACCTTTAAACTTCAATTTCCCAATCAATATATTTTTACATCTCCTCCAAATTCTTCTTTAACTTCACTTACCGTCATATGTCTATATGCTCTTTTTAAAATTATATTTTTGATTTTATTTTTCTCATTTCTTCTCTTCTCCTTTTTATTCTGTCTTTTTATGATATTCTTGCAATATTTTCAATAATGCTCCTGTTCTTGTTTCATTTAAATTGTCTAATATTTTATATATTAGTTCTCTTTCTTCATCAGTAACTTTGAAGCTAATTGTTTTATTTCTTTCCCTTCCAGTTGGCTTTCTTCCGGCTCCTTTTCTCTATGCCCCTCTCATCGTCCATACTATACACTCCTCTCTTGACTTCTTAAACATTTTTAGTGTATACTCAATGCCAAGAAGTTCATGTAGTTAAGTCCCTTAAATTTGCGAGCAGGGCTTACTTTTTATTCAATAAATATATCAGTAAAATTAAATTTACTACCGATAGAATTGTATTTATATATTGTAACATTATAGTCACTTCCTTTCGTATAGTTTTAGTAGAGAGAGAGCCTCTGTACCGATTATTTCCGTTTCTTCAAGAAATAATCTCATTGTAACAACTATGGTGCAGATGTTGCACGAGCAGTGCAATTTCTATTAAGTTCATGTAGTGTTCACCTCCTCTCACATATATATAGTACCATATTTTTATAATTTAGTGTCAACCCTCTTTTTCAAATAATTTTATTTTTACAAAGCAGAAACTTCGTCCTGCCTTTAATCTGTTAACTCTTTTATTCTTTTTTTATCAAGTTATTTTGAAAATGTTCTGTATGCTGTCTTACAGTTCTTTTGCCACTTCATAGTCTGATTGTTCTGTCTGTTTCTTCTTTTCAACGCTTGCAATATCATGTCTAATCTCTTTTTAACTCCAAAACGGAATCCTGAAAAATTTCAGAAAAAACTTTAAAAGCAATTTTGTCAGTAATATCTTTCAGCTCGTCCCTCGAGTTTTAGCATTTTAACATTGAGATAGTTATCAATCTCAAATATTATGTTATTATACCTGTGTTTTAATGTTATTGTTTTTGAATAAAAAAATATACTTATTTTCTATGCTCCATCTTAAAGCTTTTGCTTGCAGTTCTAGCATTAATTCGAGTGCCTTTCCTGAAATAACTCCTTTATTATGATTCTCAAAAAAAGTTTTAATTGTTTCCATAGTTTCCGTTTGTTTTTTAATATAAGGCACTACGTATCGCCAAAGTCCTATGCCCTAACATTACAATAATCACAAGACTTAAGCCGTGATTTTCGATGTATAAGAAAATATGTTTTTAGTGCTCTCCATTGCAACTCCTACTTTCTTCCTAGATAGTAAATAAACCCAGCTCTGGCAAGCAATTCTCTGTCTCCTCTAAAATTATCTCTATAATTGATATCCGCATAAATATTACTACGACCGTAGTCTCTTTTATAATCAATTACATTAAAATTAAAGCTTGTTATCAGTAGCAGAGAGTTTTCCGCTCTCCGCTACTTTTTCAATTACCTTGTCAATTGCTTTTTCCGTTGCCTGTTCAGTTACTTTTTCTATTTTCTCTCCGACAGCAGCCTTTATTCTTCTACCACTGTCGGCTTTGCTAAACCCTCCTGCTTATCCTCATTCAGCTTTCTTTCGATTTCTCTAGCTATAGCATTTTCATCTATCAATCTGTCTATTGCTAGCTCTTTGTTTTTCAGGGAACATTTTTAAAAACTCTATTCTGAACAGTTAGAACAGCTTGAACTAATCTCTCATGATTTGGCTTGATGCCTTTTAAGCATGTCTCCATAAGCTATTCCTTGTGGAATAAACTTAAGTACATATTTAGATATTTTTCTTTTAAGCAAATACTTATGCCCATTAATTACAATTAAAGATAATCCTCTTGCTATCAGTCCAGCTAATGCTACCGCCACTAAATTTGTTAAATTTGCTCCAAATTGATTTAATACGTTTGTTATTATGTTCATCATTTTACATCTCTCTTTAAAAATAATTTTTACTGCTGCAACATAGTATTTTGCTAACAGTTTTTTTGTCTCTTCTAGTATTTTCATGTCTTCTGAATTTGTTATAAATCCACTTTCGACTATGACACAAGGTGTCACAGTTTTTCTTAAAAGTGTTGCTCCTCTATCTGCATAATCACGAGGTAATATTTTTCTATCTTTCAAGTGAGTTGCTTCAATATTTGCTTCTTGCAAAAAAATTCCGCCAGTTCCTTGCTCTTTTTGATTTGTGCCAAAATAACATTTCAGCACCTGTAGCTGTCTTATCAGCTGCATTCAAGTGAAACGATAGTGTCACATCGCCTTTTTCTGATATAGCATTGATTTTTTGGGGCAATGTTGAATAATATTCTTGATACACTACTCTATAATCCAATCCTTGCATCCTTTGCACTCAGGAACAATATAATTGTTCACAAGTCTTTATTCCATTCATGTTCAACAAAGCCATTTCACAAGCTCCTGTGTCTTTTTCTGACTCCACCATGACCTACGTTTAAAATAACTTTTACTCATTTTAAAAACATCTCCTTTAAATATTTTTCTTTTTCTGTCAACACGATTTTAACCATCCTGTTAAAAAGTCTTGTTGAGTTGGGTTGCATTCCACAATAGAGTGATAAAAATTTTTCTTTGTAAATTATGATAATTTTTTCAAAAATTCTTCAGATTTTCCTTGTTCTTCCACTTCATTCAAGGCTTTTATAGTCTTACTTCCGAAAAATACCATCTACAACTAAATCATAACCAAAATAACTATTTAATGTTACTTGTGCCTTTTTAGTTGCCCATCTTCCCGAATTAAAACTCCAATCGCATATTGAAAGTGCGACCTTATCGTTTTTACTTCATTTTAAATGATGTTTCAGATAATATCCTTTTTCAAGTATTTTTTTTGCAAAATCTTGTGTTAAATTTTTCATAGAGCCATTATATCCGTTTCTTCTTGCTTCATCTTTAGTGACTCCCCATGTCGTTTCTCCGCCTTTGTCGTTTTTTATCGTTACTGTATCCACCTTCGACAAATAGCATGTAACTAAAAATTTTGTCGAATCTTGTACCCATTTTACACCACCTTTCCTAGTTTTTAAAAAGTCATTTAGATCAAGCTCCAACAACTGCTCGATGTTGTATCTTTCAAGTCCTGTTACAGCTATTTGTTCAGCTATATCTGCAATTTAATAGATCCTGTATTTTTTAGCTAAAACTTTTCAGTTCTGCTTTTATTTAACTCAATAAATTCAACAAGTCCTTTTTCATTTCTGTGCTTTCACTTTTTCTATTTTGTCCTGTTCCAGCACCCACATCAGAGATATTTTTAAGAGACAATCTGTTTCTGTTTTTCTCATTGTTCTCAAATGTGTATTTTTTGCCATGTTTTATCAATCATCTATTGCCTGATTTCAAGTAGTTAGATTTCGCCTCCGCCAAGTCCTGTAATAATTTCTTTTTAATTCATTCTTTTTACTTTCTAATAAAGAGTTGTCCATTTTCCATGTGTTAGTTGTTTTATCCCATGATGCTCCAGTCATTTCGGTTTTGCAACTCTTTTAACAGACTTAGTCTTTTCATCTAAATACTCTCCCGTCCGCTAAAAAGAGTTTTCCATTGACAATTTGCTCATACTCGTTCATTTCTCTCATTCGCCTGTTTCTGTCATCAATATAGGATTTATAAAGCAATGATGTCGAAAAATGCCATTGTTTTAGAGTCCCAATCTGGGAAAAATAAAGCTAGGATTCTTCTTTAAAACGTTTTCTATTCATGCTGTCATTGGTTGTGCTATTAGCTGCTAATGTATCTTTTTCATAAATATAAATTATCATTATTATTCCTCCTAAAAACCAATTTTTCTTCCTCATTTCAAGTAATTTTTGACTTTTTCTACTGCAGTAGTCTTTTCTGATATAATGCTTTTTTTGTAACATCTATGCTGTTGTGATTAGCAAATTCACTCGCTAAATCAATTCCTCCAACTTCTGCTAGCAGATTAATACTTGTCTTTCTAAGCGAATGTGGATATAGATTATCTATCCCAACAAGCTTTCCTATCTTTCGTACTTTATCACGTATAGTTGATTTACTCATTTTGATTAAATACTCCATTGTATTTAGTAATCAATAAATACTCTATACTGTCATTCCTACATTTTAACCACTCCTTTATAAGCTCTATCGTTTCTTCAAAAATTGCAAATTCAACAATTTTTTTGTTCTTTTTCTACAATTCCGCTTATTATTCCGTTTTCTAGATTGATATTTTTATCTTAATTGACTGTAATGCACTTATTCTGCATGCTGTATCAATAATAAGATTAAATATTATTCTGTCTTGTAAATCATATTTTTCAGATAATTTCATTTTCACTTGTATTTCTACTATCTCTTTACTACTTAAATAGTAGCTTTTCTACGTTTTTTTCAACATCCGTAACTTTTAACCCTATCAAGTTTATCTCGAAAAGGATGGACGGCTATTAAATCTCTTTTAACAGCCCATATGTAGAAACTTGATATAGCAGTTATTTTATTATTGATAGTCCTTGCATTGTTCCTTTTTACTTCCCCTGCAATATCTTATGTATTTTTCGAGTATGCTTACAATACTTCTTAAAAGTATCTTTGCTTAACAAATACTTATTACCCCTCATATTTCTTCAGATACTTAATAAACAATTTCATACTGTTCGCATAAGTTCTATATGTCGTATTTTTTACAGCCTCATTCCTCGCTATACAGCTGTTCAAATATTCCCCATAAATTTCCCAATTCTTATTCATTTGAATCACTCTCCTATACTTTTTATTTTTAAGTATAGCTTATGTATAAATTGGAAAATTTATCCAAAATCGAAACTAAATTATATGTCTCATTCAGAAGCACTCGGAACAGGTAAAACTGCCTGCAATTCAGTAACAAAAATTGGAAAAATAGTCAATATAATTTTCGATTCAGGAAACACTTTATTAAATGCCTCGCAAGGAACTATATTTTTTCGATTCCAGAGGGATTTAGACCAAAAATTCATGTCTGTTAACGCAGGCGTTTTTAACCAAAAACCTGGGGCAATTTACATAGAGCCTTCGGGGAACGCTACTTGAGAGGAGACACTATTAATGCTGCTGTGCTTTTTACAGTAAGTTATGTTGTTGATTAACTAATTAAAAAGAAGCATTAACATAGATAGTTCCTTGTAAATTTATAGATGATTCCCACGTTATTTGACCGTTACTCCTGATTTTAATAGTCCCTGAGTTGTTGCTATTCCAAAAAGTGACTGGAGCAGAAATATCTAAAAATCAGGGCGATATCCAGCAGGCAATGTCGCTAAAACCGTTCCTCGTGTAAAAGAGCCTTGCAGATAATAGTTGCTATCCCAAGTAAGAATTACAATGTTCCCAGATTTGAGCAGTGCAATTCCTTTATCTATAATTTTAGTTTCGATTTTGGATAAATTTTTCCAATTTCTTCGTCAGTTTGATAATCACTTATTGGAATAAATTTTGAACTTTCAAAATAAGTCAAAGAATTTTCAACTGTCGGAACAACTGTCTGATTATTTGCCACATCATAATAAGCAACTCCTACTTTTTTTGTTCCCGGAGTTCCTAATAATCCTCCAAAAATTTGCACCAAAACATAGGGATTGTATTCTATTATTTCGACTGGGATTGTAATCTGACACTATCAAATATTACTTTGTAATATCTATTTCTTTTCAATTCTCCAATTGTTAAATTAACAACTGTATCTCCGCTTTCTTTTGCAAGATCATATTTATTGCCCGATATTTTTATCTTTACCACATTAGTAGTATTTGTTTCAGATATTTTTATATTAAATGATAATCCTTTTAAATAAAGGCATTCCGTTTAAATTACTTGCTCCTTGTAGTCCATCTATGTCTAATTCATAAACATCTGTGCTATTTTTCTATTGTATGAACTGTTTCTACTGTAAATATTAATCCTTCTTGCATTGGATTAAATAATTCTTTATTGAGTGGAGTTCCGGAACATTAATATTGCTTTCTATATCGTAATTATTGCCGTTCCGTCTCCATTATTTGTAAGATTATATTTATTTGCTGTAACTCTTCCTCTATCTATTACATTCGTAAATGGCATTTCTTATCTCCTTTCAAAATTTATCAGATCGTTTGATAAAAATAATTTGTCTCCAGAATTTATTTCTTTCGAATAAGGAACATCATTGAAGCTAAAATCACAGTCTGCTTTTCGTACCGCATACATAGGAAATAAATTATCACTGGCAAAAATGTCTCCCTGAATAATATGATTCAGTATAATTTTCCAAACATTTCCTTGTATTTATTTTTTATTCCACCACCAACAATGCTCTCTAAATCTATTGAATCAATAAGAGAAAAATTATAATCTTTTTCAGCTATAAAATCTATATCGTATCTTCCCGGCTCTCCATCTACTTTCCAGCCTTCTCGGATTTCGGAAATAGCCCGGTAAAACTCTTGATTAAATTTAGAATATTATCGAGAGTAGGAACTATGTCCAGAGCTTGAAATTTCAACTTAATTCTTTTTCTATAATTTTCATCTACATCATTTTTTCTGTTTTCTTCAACAAGTTCTCCTAAATCATCAAGAAACTCTCCTTTTGCTTTATCAATAAGCCAGTAATTTTCAAGCATATCTATATATTTGTCAATCAAGTCAAATGCTTTCAGCAATTGATTTTATGAAAGCTTGATTTGTCTCTGTTGCTTTCAAAATATAAGGTATTTTACTATTTAAATATTTATAATTATCGTACATAGAGTGTCTCCTTTTTCTTTCACTCCAAGCTGTAGACTTGTTGTAAAAAGATATTCCTGTGCCATGAATTTTAAATGACAAATCTAGATGCTTTAAATCTGTTTCGGAAATAGCAGGTCTTATTTTTCAACAAAACATTCATAAGCCGAAAATAAATCCGTTTACGCCTTTCGACCTGATGTAGTTATCTATTATTGCATCTATTTTATTTTTTATTTTCTGCAGCATAATTTGCAGGAATTGAAGTATAATTTGCTTCAATTTCTTTACTTCTGAAGGTCTGTAAAATCTTATTTCTCTTTTAATTCCTGAAACATCTGTAGCATGTGCGATAACATCTCCTACACTTTTTATTGCCTGATCTTTCTTTTTCAAATATTGTCTGCTGCTATCTGACTATTAATCCCACCATCAATAACTATGATTACACTTTTTGTTCTATCCCATTTCACGGCTGTAGGCTCATGGTTTTCATTTACATAGACACTTTTTAACTCCATCCAAATTCATTAATGCTGACTTTATTCCGTCGATATTCCAGTAACTTCTGAATCTTGAATTAAACCATCTGTCACGATATTCAATGTCCGTTTCTTTATCTTGACCGCCTTGCCCTTCTGTACTTGCTTGTATTGACAATATTCCTGTACAGGTTGTAATAAATTTAGTTATTTCATTAGTTCCAACATTACCAACACTTCCAACATTTTTCGCATTGAAACTCTAAAAGAAATTGTATTATTTGTTGCTGTTGCCATATTTATATTAAAAATTCAACTCAGTTGATGTCTTTACTCCTAGCTCTCCTATTCCAACAGTTGTTCCATTAACTGCATTGAATGTTACAAATGTTCTTGAAAAACTAGGTTGCTTTCTAGGAAAGTTAAAATTCCCATTTAAAATATCGTCCAGCTCTTCGTTTTCGCATTTTATATATATTTGCTTTATCAGCTAAGTATTGTATCCTGTAAAGTTTCTGTTGTGCCAATCTTCCAACCGGATATCCTATCATTAAATACCAAACTGACCTTTTATCAATTCCAAAATTTGATTGTGCTGATTTTTATACTGTCTCCCATTGTTCCTATTATGTCATTCAGTTCAGGAATTTTCATTCTTGCCATATTACACCTCAAACTCTTTTTCATATGTCTGATTATTAATTTCCAAAGAAATAAATACTTGTAATTTTCTTCTGTCTCCTGTTAAAAAAATTTAGAAGTAACAGCATTTATTTTATTAACTTCCCTAAAATAATAGAGTATTTTATTTCTTATATTTTTCCTCTACCAATGTTTTATTTTCCTGTTTCCCAGTATGCCCAATCAAGTCCATAATTTGTGTCAAATTCAAGTTCTCCAGCTCTGATTTGCAACATTACGGCTATCATTTGCAATATTTCAAATTCCTATCTTCAACTAACATCAAATCATTATTTTTTTAATTTCCAACTCTCCATGATTTATATTTCCTAATTTCAAATCCATACTTTATTCCGCCTTTTCTGTTTTGTCAGATCCTTTTTGTAATTCCACCATGAACATGAGTTGTTAAAAAGCTATCCCATTACTTGTTGTTTCATCATTTGTTATTGTTCCACTCTGTTCAACATTTCCCATTTATTGTGATAGTTTCAGCATTTTAAAAGCATTTGAGGAAGTTGGAACAACGAAAGGGAATGCTATGCAGTCAGCAAAGCTATTTGTCAAATCGCTGTCCAAATCTCCTTCATCGTCTCCCTCTAAGTAGTTAGACTGTGAAAAAGCTCAAAAAGCAATAGGAACGATGTCTCCAACTCTAAATGGAAATATTTGATTTACACTTTTATTTCCCAACTGGCACATAGGAACACGTGGGATAGGTTGCCATTCCACACCTTTTATTGTTCCCTAAAGGTTGTATTGCAAAAACCATCACCGTAGCTTCTTGTTATTCTTCCGAGTGTTGTTGTTGGTATTACTTCCATTTTTCTTCACCTCATTTAGTACTTTTTTACTTTGATTTCCATAACGAAAATCTTTTTATTGATAATGCTACTATCTTTTGCTTTTCCATTAAATGTTTTGCTTTTCTATTATTACATTATCTGTTTTCTTTAAATAATGTATTAACAGACAATTTAGGCTATAATCATATTCAACTTTACGATTTTCAGGACTTTTTTGTTTTTCAGCTTTCTTTTTCTTTGTTTTTTCTTTTTTCTTGTCTTCTTTTTGTTTCTTTGGTTGCCTTTTCCTCTATTCTTAGCAGAGGTTTTTTTCAGGGTTTGACATATTTTTGGCTCTCCAAGTAGTCCTGAAGTTTTATTTAAAATTATTTTTTTCAGTATCGTCGTTTTTCCTGTGAATATATATATATTTCGTCATACTTCAAATTGATTTTGCTGTCACAGTCATTAACAATCTGAATAATTTTTCTTAAAGGTACATCATAAGGGCTTAAATAAAAGCCCCCTTTATATTCTTTATCTATTTTTAATTCACATTTTTAACAACATATCCTATACTGTCCGCAATCTCCTTGATAACTTTGCTGGCTTTAGTCGGCTCCAATCCGATACTCCACACGATTGTTGAAAACTTTTTTTGTCGCTTCCAAAATTTTATTTTTAATTCATATTCAAGCTGTACAACTTCTGTTATTGTCGGTAAATACTTCTCTATATCTTTTCCATATCCCATTTTCACATTTATAGTGTCTTTTTCTCTTATCAAATCTATATCTGATTGTGCTAAGTTAAAAATAGTTATTTCTCCACTACTTAAGTCATTGTTTTCACTGTCTTTATAACTCACGGATATATCGTATCCTCTTATTTCTCTGTCCTGTTCAATGTCGTTAGGATCCCAATATTGATAAAGGAACTTCTATATCCTTGTTAGCTGTTCTTATAGTAATCAAAGCACTCTCATTAAATAAATCTCCAATTACAAATCTATTATCTGTCATAAAGTTACTCTCTTTCTATAAATTCAATAAATACAGTGTCGTTCAAACTATCAAAATTAACTTCACGCTCAATTCCATCTTCAGAAAATGGGAAAAATATATGCGTTAGAAATTCAGGATTAACATTATTATTTTTATCACGGCTTAAATATAGTCCCACTGGAACTCCAAAAACCATTTTTCATTCTTCAGAATAAGAACATCGTCTTCATTGTAAATGTCAAGATATAGTCTACTTTTTAAAAACTGGATTTAGCTCGTCATCATTAACGAGCATTTTTGTGTTCCTTAAAGTGTAGCTTTGAAGTTCTCGTCCAGTACTCTTAAAGTGAATTTCAGAGGAATTAAGCTTTTGTCTAAATTTATTCTCATTTCAAATACCCCCTGAAACTTTACTTGGAGTAGTCCCCTGTGTTCCCACAGTCGTTGTTCCGTTTACTTGCGTCTGTTCTCCCGTTTTAACCTCGCCTGTACTCATTATTTTTGCCGTTTGAAACTGTCGAACACTCAAAGAAAAAGCGTAGTTGTTCTTATCCATTTCCTTTGAAATGCTTAAAATAACTAAATTTTCAATTATTTCATTGCTTGTTGTTATGTTTATTTTTTTGCTTTTTCAAAAATAACTGTTTTTATTCCCTCGAAAAAGTTCCTTTTTCTTCAAATTATCGAGATTGAATCTTGCTTCAATACGTAGTTCTTTATCTCCAATTCTTAAATTTGTAGAAATTTGATTTGGAATATCTGAAGGATCCAGTGGACTGTCTTTCATGTCGCCTTTTTTGTGTTTCTGATATCTGGCACCAGTCAAAGCCTTATATTGTTTATATAAACACCTTCTCTGTACTTTTCAAAGGTACTTTTTATAAGTATTCAGGTTAGTTACAACATATATATCCTTTGTACTGCTCCCTGTAATTACTTACTTGATTATTTATCTGATTTAAATCTAACATTACTAAATGTCACCCCACTTGTAAGCAGCATCACTTTCCCTGTCACTCAATATATTTTCAATAAGTGATGTTATAATAGGTCTTAAAGCTTTTATTTTTTTCTATTTTTATCTTGTGCCACTTGCTGAATATTTATCGGGATACTTATTTCATATGAGTTGCCACCTTGTGGCATTGGCATTTGATTATTAAAAATATTTTTTTGCCATATTTATAATTTTTCTCAGTCTTTTGATTAGAAAAATTTGTGTCCCTTTTGGAAGAAACATTTCACTTCTTGAATTAGGAGACAACCCTACAAGTCCACTAGGAGTTGCAAACATCTCTCTACCTTGCTCTGAAATAGTTGTTGCTCCACCCATAAAATTATTATCTCCTAATGCTCTTTTCGACTCTTCCTCCACCTAGAAGTCCTGATAGAAGCTCGCTCCTTTTTGTAACGGCTCAAATGTTACTTTTTGCCAATAATCCTATTAATTTTCCCTAGTGCTTCGGCTAGAAATTAAGGACAGGTTGAATAACACCCCATGCGGCGTTTATTGCTGAAGAAAGTCCTTTGAATGCGGCTCCTCCCTATTGTTGCTAAATCTGAAATAAACTGTTGTACTGTTTGAGTGTCTAATCCCATTCCTTCCATTACTCCCTTGAAAAAGCTTCCTAATATTTGAACAACATTCATCATGACATTAAATTGCATATTCCAATATGCTCCTAATCCTTCCAGTAAAGGCGTTATTGTTTCAACACCCCATGTGATGCCTTCTACTAATCCTACTAACATATCCCCTGTGTCCATACCTCCTGTAAAAGAATTAAAAAACTCCTGTACTCTTTCTACAGCCGGAGAAATTGCTTCCAAAACTCCATTTATCAGTTCATCAAAAGCCTGTTTTAAATTCGCCAATGGTTGTACTAATTCTTGAGCTAATGGGGAAAGTTCTGAAAATTTCTTAGTTACTTCATCCAGACTTGCCGTTGCCGATGTTCTGTTATCAACCCCCATGCTTCACCTATAGCACTTAAAGGTTCTATTATAGCGTCTATCCCTTGTCCTAATAAGTCTAAAGCTGGAGTTACTAAATTTATAGCTTCCGTCAATCCCTGACCTAAAAGACCAACTAAAGGGGCAATGGCATCTCCAAAACCTATCATGGCATCTGTCATTCCAGCCTTTAATCTGTCCATTGTGGCACCCCAACCTCTGTTCATTATTGCATATGCTTCATCAGTTGCTCCTGCTACGTTCTTAAATTCTTCTAAATTTTCTTCAAAAACTTTTTTTATTAGATGTAAGAATATTAACAGCTTTTTAGATTCGACTGAAGTAAACATGTCAGCTACTGTTTTTCCTGTAGACTGTGCTTTTTTCTCAATCATTCCTAATGCTTGTGATACATTCCCTCCATTTTTCATGAAAGTCTTAAAATCAACACCACCATTCAACTGTTTGAACATCTTATAAGTTTTACTTCCTGAGTTATTCAATTCTTCAAACATTGCTCCATTGATGTTCCAGCTTTAGCCGTTGACCCTTTTCCCATTGTTGCTGTCAATGTTGCCATAGTTGCTGCAGTCTGCTGAAACGAAACATTTGCTGCAGAAGTTGTAGGCAAAACATCTCCAATTGAACTTGCAAGTTCCGGAAACGAAGTAACTCCTTTTTTTATTGTTGCAAATAATAAGTCAGATACATTATTGACATCTAAACTATCATTTCTGTAGTTATTCATGATTGTATTTAAAGTAGCTGTCGAATCACTCAAACTCGCCATTTCCAGATGTACTTGCTTTTTATCCCTGTTTCAACAAATTTAAAAACATCTTTTTCGTCTACTCCTGCAGATAAGGCATTGTAAATTGCATCTGTTGTATCTTTCATTTTCTATTCCATAAGTTTTAGCCATTCCTCTTACTCTTTTTCCCATTTCTTTTTCAGCTTCTGCCGATTTTTGGTAATAAAGTAAAAATAGCATTCATACCTTTTTCAAAATCTCCGAATGCTTCCAATGATTTTTTTGTAAATCCAACAACAGCTGCAACACTTAAAACTGGTAGCATTGCTGACAATAAGCTTTTAAAACCACCAGCTAATTTGTCGACACCGCTTTTAGCATTTTCAGCTCCTTTTCCTACTCCACCCAATCCTTGTTTTACTCTCTCAAGTTCAGGCTTTGTTTTTCCTGTATCTTTAACTTCTTTTTCAAGACCGTCTACTTCTTTTCGAAGCTTTTTTAGCGGAGGAGGCTAATTCATCAATAGCTTTGTCGACACTATCAATAGCACTCTTATCGCCTTTAAATTTCATATCAATTACCATTTCATTTGCCATTTTGTTTATTAACCTCCTCTATCCACTCATTTCTTGCAATTTTCATTTCAAGGAAAGTATCATTGTCCATATTTAAAATTTCATTGATACTTCCATTTTATTTTTCAAAATTATTCTCCATCTACTTCTTCTATCTGTAGCTTTTTGTTGGCATCTATCATATCTTCGTTGCCATATTTCAGCAAAAGGAAGTATAACTCCTACTGCTGCAGCTGCATTTTTTCCGAAAAACTTATGACTTCTAGCTCCTTCGGGAGAGATTATCATGTCTTCTGCCAAGGCATCGTATGTGTCCAGCCGGTCCGCATTACCTTCTATATGACTATTCACAATTTTAGCAAGTTTTTCATCGTCTCCATTATCCTGATATTCTATTTCCAGCTCTTCATAAATTTTATAGCCTTTCCCTGTTTCATCTTTAGCATATATATATAATCTTAATTTTGGCATTTCCTATTCCTCCTATAAATTATCTCTTCTTACTGATTCTGCCTGTACTGTAAATGTAGCATCTACATTTCGAGTTATCATGTTGTCCACTTTCTTTTTTTTGGATTGTAACTCCAACCAGAACATGTGTTTCAGGCTTTCCTTTGACAGAAGTATTTTTAAAAAGTCCTGTTCCTGTTCCACCTTCATCCATACAATCCTGTACAAAAATTATTTAAAAATGTAAAATTCCCACTATTCTGCCTAACAACTCACTTCATAAGTAGTAGCCGTTGAACCATTCATTATTGTGACATGTTCTCCGTTCATGTCAGGATCTGAAAGTGTGAAATTTTGGTTGACCTGTGAAGGATTCACGGACACACCTATTATATTTCTAGTTCTTCCAGTCGGACTTGTCAAAACAAGACTAACTTTTTCTTACATCTTTCATTATTAATTCCCTTTCTTACCCCCTAAATATTCAAAAATTTAAAGGGTACATTTGATTTATTTTATTTCTTTGATATTTTTCCTTGTCTGATTACTTAAAAACGCTTAAAAAACGATTTTTTTAGACTAATGTTGTTTTCCAGTTCAAAGTTGCATTTAAATTTTCAATCTGTCCTGCAAGGTGAAGTCTACTTTTTGTGTCTTCCAAAATTCTGTCCACTATTTTTTTGATTTGGAATTGAAGCTCTTTCAGGAACAGTTATTTTAAATGAATAATCTCTTGCCTTTGTGCTTCTTCTTGCAAGCCAACCTTCGTCTCCTACTTGCACCATGCAATCATTTAACTTATTCTCAATAACATTAATTCCTCCATCATCGTAAGGAACTCCTATCTGTTGATTGAAAAAGCTTATGAATTGAGCCTGTTATTACAAATATAATGTAATCTAACCTATTCTTTTCGTCTGCATAGATATCTCCACCAATTGTTTTTGACAGGGACACCATTCCAGCACCCCAAGCGTTTTCATAAGTAGCAACATTTTTGCTTTTGTAAGTGTTCAGTTCCACATTTGTAAGTGGCACATTATGTTCAGAATAAAGGCTGTATTATAAGTTCTTATTCCTTGCAATGTTTTTGTGTTTTTACTCTCATTCCAAATCCTGCAGTTGCTAATCTTGTGAAAATTCCTCCACCTAATGCAGCAGCAACTCCACCTTTAGGATTTTAAAAATTCAAGAGTATTTGATTTGTCAGTTCTGACATCCACCTTAGGATTTGCTATTGCAAATATCCGGTCTGATTTTTCTAAATCTCCTACTGTATTTTTCTTTCTTTTCAATTAATGCGAAAATTGTAATTTCTATTCAGGAACAAACTTAGCCATTCATTGAATTTTTGCATGTTGCAAATCAAATATCCAAAAATAATTATCGGCATCCTCTTTTGTATTTTTCCAGCTTGTCAGTAAATGCCACAGTCAAGTCATCTGAACTTGGATTAAATTGTATTCCTTGTATCCAAAAATGGTCTCCTTTTATAGTTGTTCCACCACTTTCTATTGTCTGTGAAAGAAATAATTCAACCATTTTATAAATATTATCTGTACTTGACAATCCTAAGCCCCCTTTTGCAGTTGGAGTTGTCATATATTCAGTGCCGTATTAGGCTCTAATTTTGTAAGAGGAATATTTTTCCACAGTAACTAATCTATGCACACCTAAATCTACATTATAGTTGCCTATATATTCCCTAATTATTGTAAGCTTAACATCATTGATGTTTTGACTTAATATATTACTCATTTATTGTGACCTCCTGTTTATTATTTATTTTAGTTTTTACTGTTTCAATAGTTTCAACTTCTCTTTCTTCTATGACATCAAATGAAATTTCAACATCGAAGGAATAACAATAACTCCATTTTTCCAGCTTCAATAAAATTCAAATTTCTGATAAAAGACATCCGTTTTATTCCAAAGCCATTATTATTAATTGTGTTCCTTTTTTTCAAAAATTGATAATTCTGAATAAATTATTCGCCAAATCTACAGCTTCCATCATGGTTTTATGCCTGCAATTAAATTGCAATGTTGAGTTGATAAGTCTTTATATTCTGTTCTGTTAATACTCCATTTTTCTTTTTCAAAACTTCAACACTCTGATTGTGAAAAATCAGGAGTTAAATTAATAACAAACATTTCAACAAATGGATAATTTGGAGTTTCTGCAAGAATTTCTCCTGCTATAATTTTGCCATTTCTTATTGCTGAAACTATTTAACAGTTTTTCTAAACTTCTCTATCAATTCCATCTTTTTAACCTCTCTAAATAGCAGATTATCAAGTTAGCATGTCCATTCTGCCTGTAGTCTTCTTTTCCTACAACCCTGAATTTGTTCCTAAATGATCTATGACTTCCGTTTTTCAAGTCTATTTCAACATTTTTCTTTCACATATAATTTTCTATCTTCAAAACCCAAAGTTGTATCCTGTGACTGAAATTTAATGTAATCTGAATGACTTAAGTCAAATAATGCTCCCTTGAAAGTAACGTCTTTTTCCTTCTACTATTCTTTCACCATCTTCCCAACGAGGAACGCTGTTTTTATTTTTTAATTCCTTAAAAATCTTTCAGGAATTTTTACATTATCCATAAATCACCCTACTCTATTTCAAATCTTACTGAATTAAGCATTGTTCCTGTATCAATAAGCGGTTTAGTTCCTTTTTTTCTTTTCAAAGTGCTTTCCTTATTTGCAGCAAAACCACCTTTTAAAATGCTCTCCTGAATCAATCTAACCGTTTCAACACCTATTGTATTTAGCACCATTTCTCCACTTGCACCACTCTTTTAATTGCTTCCATCACAAGTGATTTCAGTGTTGTGTCTAAATAGTTTTCTATATCCTTAGTAGCATTTGAAAAAGGTCTCGGAACATTACCTTTTCCTCTTCCAAATTCTACATAAAAAGCATATTCAGAAACTTTAGTTCCCTTCGCTCCACTTTCACTTCCTGTAAATCCTATTTTCAACTTATGACTTGTCAAATATTTAAATACTTCTTTTGCCTTGTTATATCTCGTCAAGCTTAAATTCAATTGATATTCCCATTACATCAGTAGTCCTTTCAGTATCGGTATGATAAATGTGTTAAAAATACGTTTATCCTTATACGTATATGCAATATCATTGATTTTATAATTACTGTATTTCTGCATGTCAGGATCTTCTTGCAATAACATTAAATCTCTAATCATCATTGCACGTAATATTGCAAATCATACGGAACATCTCCGTTATCTCCGAATGTAAATCCGGAATTGTATTTAAGGACTATCTTGTCTTCTTTAGTAAAAAGTACAGTTATTGCACCCTGAACAGAAATAATCCGTTAATTCTATTTTTAGTTGTACTGATATAGTCCTCTGCTTCACATCTTTTTCATTTATTAAAACAGAAATAACAGAATTAATAGGCGGGTATTTAACCCAAAAACCTATTAATTTTAATGTTTTTCTGTATTATTTCAGTTCTATCTTGCTTTTCTAAGTCGTATCCTATGTGACTTTCAATCATATCTGAAACAACATTTATAAGAATTTTTACAAATTCTTTTTACTTTCTTCCAGCTTCTGATTAGTAAGTCGCTCATATTGACCGACAGTTATTATTGCTTTCATGCAACCACCTATTTCTTTTTAACAGGAACAAATGCCTCAGGCAATAACACATTTCCACCTACCATTGTTTTCAAAGTAATATCCGGTAAATCCTTTTTGTGTAATGTCATCTTTAATTCTTATGTTGTAATCAGTATGAGTTACCCTAAGTATCTTGACATATCTGCTACTAACGACTACATCTCCTACATTTGCACTTTTTGAATGCTGGCAATGTGTCGTCATAAACAACTGGCAGAGCTGACAGAGAATCCTGTTTTCCATTTTTGTAAGCTTTCTTCAAATATTGGATTTCCATTATTATCTTTTTAATTTAAAGAATTCCTTTTGCTGTTTTTCTGTTCATGATTATTACAGCTTTTGAAACATAATCTTCTTTTTAAGTCATATTTTTGCATCTATTATTGTGTCATAATCCACTTTACCAGCTGCAGCAAACGTCAAAGCATTAGCCGTAACTTGTGCATTTGTTAATATTCCATAAGGCTCTCCAGTTCCACTTCCAAAAAGTATTTTTTCAGAAATCTTTTTAATAAAGTTTTCTGCTACTCTTTCTAAAAACTAATGCTACAAATCCTACAACATCTCCAGCTAACTATTTTGTTAGTGAATATTGGTAAAGCGTAGATTTGGTGCAGTTCTAATTCTACTTGATCAAGTAAGCTTATAGCTGTTTCAGCTCTTGTTGCTGTTTCTCCTATAAATTTAACTTCTGTTGTTCCTATTAATTCCCTTGGTATTTTTGTAGACATTTCAGACATTGAGAATTTTGAAACATAAGCCCATACGTTTTTAGTGTCCTGTGCTCTTCTCAGAATTGTTCTACTTAACAATGGCAATATTGCCTGTGGAACATTAGTTGTTCCTGTAGATTTTGCCATTTCTTCTCTTTTTTCTAAGAACTGAGAAAAAGATTTTATTGTATATCCTTTATCACTGTTTGTTTCTTTCATGAATTCCCATATTGATTTTTCAAGGTCAGCTTCAGTTAATTCTTTTTGTTTCCTGAATTTCAGCATATTCTTTTGCAAATTCATTTTAATTTATCCTCAATTGATTTTTCAAAAGCCTTCTTTGTAGTCTTTCAATGATTTTTCAAAATCACTTTTTAACACCTTCCAGCTGCTTTTTCACTTCTTCACTTAAATCTTCCTTTTTTAAAGCTTCTTCAATTGATGCAATTTGTTTCTTTACACTTTCCTCATATTCTCCAAATAATTTTAATATTTCTTCTCTATTCATATTTTCATTACCTCCTAAATTTTTAAATGTTGTCACATTACTTCCCGGAACAGCTCCTTTGATAACCATTGAGCCTTCCCAAACTTCAAATTCCTTTATAAGAAAAAGCTCTAACTTGACCTTTTTCAGTTTCTACGTATCCAGTTTCGCCTTTCAGAATTCTACCACCCACCGACATGTCATATTTCGCTCCTAATTTCATGAGCGAATATATTTTTAGCAACTTCTTTATTCAGATAATTTCCATTATCGTCTTTTTCTAAGTCCAACTTGGCTCAAATTTCAAATCTCAGTTTTCAGCCCATAACTCCATCACTCCCAATTCACTGTCTTTTTATGTTGATGCAATAAAAAGGCTGTTCTTGAATTATCTTTAGTTTTAAAAAGTATTGATTGATTCTTCTAAAAAAGAAATCTCCATAACTATCTAAGACTTTTCCTTTTGTGAGTATCCCTTCAATAATACCTTTTTCCATGTCAGACTTTTCTATGATTGTTCCTATGTCTTTTTGAAATATTCCCTTTGGCATTATTATCTCCTATACTTTAAATTTATATAGTTGTGACACAATAACAATTTATTACATCTCCAGCTTCCGCATCAGGATCATGTGCATACATCAGACCGTTTGAAAATGCTTCATCTATTTTTCTTTCTTCTCCATTCATATCTAAGTGTGATTTTCTGTCTGTTGCACCACCGCCAGCATGCATCCACACTTTAGTGTTTACAAGTGTCTCTTTAGCTAGTTCATGCATAGAATATCCACTTGCCTTCGCCGTTTCTGTTCTTGCAATTGTTAAAGTTCTACTCTTTGTCATTTCTTTTACATTGTCTCTAACCTCCTTGGCTATTTGTTTCGCATTTGTTCCACTTGCCTGTCTTTCAGAAATGATTTTTGTTTATTTTATTTTTTGTGACTTCATCAATTTTTTGTACTTTTTCTGCAGCTTTTTTAGCATTAAAATCATTGTAGCCTTTTGTCTTCTATATCTTTAAAATACTTTACCTTTTCCTCACTTCATACATTTCATCTACTACATCTATTACAGCTTTCGTTGAAACTCTATGAGTGAGAAGTAATGTAAGTTATTTCTGAAAGTTGAAAAATCAATTATTATTTCTTCATTTATTACATCAACACTATTTGATAAATCATTAAAGTTTGAGTCTAATACAACTTTCGTTGCTTTTCCTCTTGCTTTTTAATGCTTCAGCTTGTTTCTCCATTTGTTTCTTTTCTGTCATTAAATATCGTCCTCACTTGGATTGTTATCAATCAGCTCTATTTCGCCGTTCAATACATCTGTTAAAAAGTGCTTGGCATTCCTTTTTATCAATATTTCGTCTGCTCCAGTTATACTATCTAAATTAAGCATTTTTCTTTTTCGTTTATAGTATGAAATTCTGAGCATTTAATGTATTAATCAGTTCAATCTTGTTATCTTTCAGCACTTCTATTTTTGAAGTGTCAAAGTCAATCAGTTCGTTATGCTCAAAATCTTTTTGAAATAATCTGTTTATGCACGATTTTATCTGCTCAGCTGCCGGGATAATATTTTCTGTGTAAAGTCTGTTCTTTGCCCTCCTGCATGTTGTTGTATTTTGGCATTATCTTTTCTCCAATAAGTAAATCAGGAACATTCAAGACATTTTGAGTAATATTCCTTATTTCTGCTGTTGCTTCTATAAAATCAAAATCTCTTGGAGTAAAGTCAAGATTATGTATTTTCGATTTCTCGTCAAATCCACTTAAAATGATTGGTTTCCCTATTCCATCTGCTCCACTGTTCTCACTTATTCTGTCCTGTATTTTTTTCTATTGTTTTCCCCTGTTCCTAGCTGAGTCTAATAATATTAAGAACTGTCTTTTTACCACTATTTTTAATATACTGTTATTCCATCTGCTTATTAAACAGTAGTAGTCATGTAACAATGCAAGTGATGTAACTCTATTTATTCCATTTCCTTTAGAATACAAATTGGGCATTTTCTTATAACAGAAGTTTTTCAAGTTCTTTTCCTGAAATTTTCTTTCCATTTGATAAGTCAATGCTCTGTATTCCAAAAGTATATTGTTATTATTGTAATTTATTGTATATTCAGCTGGACTGTATATCCACAAATCATATTTGTTGTAAAGTTTTATTTTTGAATAAGGAATTCTCCAAAGATAGTCCAGTAAAAGATAACAATAATATAAAAGTCATCTGTATCCATCAAAGCGTTAGGATTAATCAAGCTCCTATAAACTATATTGTCCTTTTTCGTTTTTTCCTTCCGTATTTTCCTCATACACACTCCAGTCTATTGAGTAAAAATCCTTGTTGCATTCTTTCAAGTGCCGAGCTTATGAAAGGATTTTTCAGGATTTGCTTCAACATTCTTTTGTACATTGACAGTATAAGGAGAAATATTAAAAGCTTTTCACATAATTCAACAAGTCATTAAAGTTTTTAATTGTTGTGCCTTGTTCCTTTTTCTAAAAATTTAAACATGTTCACCTTATATCTTACTTTTGTATCTTGTTTTTAAATCTCTTGGTCTGTATCGTGAAAGAGCATAGTCAAGTGCATCTTTAGTGTGAGCGTCGAAGTTAAACATTTTCTTCTTATCTCCCACTATTATTACTCCATTCTCGTCCTTTTGAAATTTCAAGTTTTTAGTTCTCTGTATGTATTTTCACATCTCTGTGCTATTACGATTCTGTTGAATGATTGCACTTTTCCAATCCTACTCAGCGGATTTCCTACCATTTATCCGCCTTCGCCATCAAGAATTCCATTTGCTTTTGAATTCTTGAATAGTCTTAGGCTCTCGTAATCCGCATATATTACAATACCCTCTTCAGCTATGTCATAAAGAAAAATCTTCCTGTATTATTTGCGGATTGGTTAATCCTTTGTTGTAAAATTCGCTATAGATATAGAGAATATTATTTTTCGTAATCTATTGCAGCTCTCACAACTGCAGTGTAGGAAACTTTAAATCAAAGTCCATTCCTGCAACATGCCATTCAATTCTAATCTTGCCACCTGTTCGTCCACATATTCATTGCTTTCTTTTTCAACATTGCTGTAAACAAACTCACCATGATAACCAAATCTTCCTTGTTGTGCTATTGCTACTAAATAAGGATCCTTTTTCCATATTCAATTCCGCAACCGCACTTGCTGGGAGGAAACTTTATTTTCTTTATAAGTTGAATGATTGATGTATATCCTTTGCACATATCCTGTTTCGGCATCTTCTATCTTTTTTATAAATTCCCTTTTTTCATATAATGTTTCTTCAGATACTCCTGCATATTCTGTCAGAAACCAGTAAGTCCAGTTTGAAGCACTGTCAGGCTCTGCCGGATTTGTACTTAAATACATGTGCATTTTCGCTCCCGGAGTTCTCAATCTATATCTAAGTTGCTTGAAATCATTTCTATTGCACTGATTAGCTTCTTCTATCCATATGTCAGTAATTCCTTTTATGGATTTAAGCCTTCCGACTTCATCAAGTCCTCTAAATATGAATTTAGTCCTAGTTATTTTGTTTTCTATTTCTAAACGTCCAGTTCTTATGTTGAAATAATTTTCTAATTCAAGTTCAGTTATAACATCGACTAAATCAGTAAATACGCTGTCTCTTATATCTCTGTAAACTTTCCTTATTCCTAGTATTTTTTTCTTTTTCCCTTGAAACTATCTATAATAAGTCTGGTTGCCACATTGTAGCTTTTTGCCACTTCCATAACTTCCAATCAGCAAATATATGTCCGATTTATCTTCAGATATAAATCCCTTTAAAAATGTTCATTTATATCCAACTTAATTTCCATTTATTCTCCTAAAATAAAAATTCCTGATGTGGGTATTTCTCTTTGAAATACTCAATCAATTTATTTTTCTTCAAGTAAATAATTACGGTCTGTATCCTTGTAATCCACTCTTAATTCTTTTGAGCCGTCTTTAAAAACAAAAGTTACGTGCTATCCTGAAGTCACCTTTTTATTCTTGCTTCTAAATCCTCTTTAGTTATTTTATTTTCTGTGTTGATTTCTTCAGATTGCTCTTCTGACTTCTCAACTTCTGTGTTGATTTCTTCAACATTTTTTCTGTTATATTTTTCCTTTTTTTCATTTCTTCCCATTTAACTACACCTCCACAATCTCTCTTGTTCTTCCTACTTTTCCAGCTCCTGCTACATAACTATCTGATTTTAAATGCTGCAATAAAACTATCTCCTTTTTCTTAATCACTCTGTACTGATATTTAACTCCTGAGTGTATCTTGCGTTTTTGTGTTATGTAAAAAGTCAACTTTTTCTTCAAATTCTTCTTTTGAAATGTCAAAATCATATAAAAATATTATTTGTAGCTATTCCAAAGTCTTAGTTTTCATCTGAAAGTGTTAATTCAAAATCTCTCACATATCTTGTTCCTTCCAAATGCTTTTTCCACAAATTCTTTTAAAATCTTTTTCAGCCTTGTTGCTTTTTCTTTTTCCTCTACAACTGTTATTTGTTGCTTCAGTCAAATTTTTCGTTATTCATATCCTCCAGTTCTTCTATCTCTTTTTCTTTAATTTAAATTCTACTTTTGTATCTTTTATCTGTTCTCTTCTATTTTCTTTTTCTCAAGATCCAGTTTCTCTTGTAACAGTTCCTCATTAACTAACTGTTGTTCAATTTCCAATATCTCATAAAGGAGTTAGCATTTTACCTGTTCTCATTAAATCCATACCCATTTTCTTAATAGTCTGATACGCTTTTTCGTATTCCTGTATCTTTTTAATGTTCGTTTCTTCTTTGTTGCTTAACTCATTGAGTAGTCTTTATTATCAGATTAGCTTTTGCAACCTCTGTATTTTTCAATATCTTGTAAATGTCGCCCTTGCTATCTTCATCTACAATCTTTTCGAGATATTTTTCAGTACGTTCTTTTCTTAATTCTCTTGCATTTTTGTCTTCCTGCTGTAAGTACGTTCTGAAATGCCATATTCGGACATTATTTCTTGTTTGCTTTTTCCGTTTAAAATATCTTGTTGTATTTTAATTTCTTTTTCGATTGCACCTTTTTCATTTTAGGTGCACTTTTCTTTTTTGGGGGTGCATTAGTTAAGGGTGCATTTATCTGTTTTCCAGCCATCTCTCTCCAACTTTTGACTGTATTAATACTTTGATTGTACTTTCTACATAACTCTGTGATTCCTGCACCATTTTTCATATTCTTTTCTTTACAGATCTCGTAAGTCCTGCTTATCCATTCTTATATTCTTCCCAATTTACAGTTTTTCCATTTATCTTTATTTCTTCTTCTCTGTAAATTTTAAATATCTTTCTATAATTACTTGCACCCACTTGGTTTCTAATTCCATTAAATACGCTTTCCTGTTTAGTTGCTCACAAGCTATCAACGTGCTTCCACTCCTCCAAATAAATCTAATACCTTTTCATTTTCTCGACTGCTACTTTTTTATTGCTCTTGCACACAATCCGACAGGCTTAGGTGTTGCATGTCCTCCTGTTTCTTCTCTGTCTTCTCCTGAAACTCTATTAAAAATGCCAAACATTATTCATATTATCGTGAGTGTTATTAAAATATGCTCTTGTTTCATAAAAAGATTTTTAATTTCTTCATATTCTCTTTAATTTCTTCATATTCTCTTTTAAAAGCATCCACATTATTTTTCAATAGCCCATTCTTGAAATTTTAAATATACGTCTTGTTGATGGTAAATTCCATTGGCTTTTGTCTGTCCAATGGTCTCTGCTTTTATCTGAATGTCCTGCGATTGTTTTCATTGTTGGAATGTCCCAACCACATTTGTTCCTTTGCTCCAATAAATAGTGTCTTATAGGCTCCCAACCTTCAAAATAATTGTCTGAATTAGTATTGAAGCCTTGAACACCTTTTATAACAAATAAACATTTTTCGTCGGCTATTGGGTACATTCTGAAATCTTCAGAGTTTTGCCCCTGTCCGTTCCCTTTGTCCCAAGTTATCAAATTTCTGAATGTTGTTTCATTATTTTTCAATGGCTTCAATAGATTAGAATAAATGTCCATTAAAGGTTCATCTATTCCTAGCAGTACCAGCTACCGTTTTCGGTTAAATTTTCAAATGACAAAAGGTATCCATTTTTATTAAAAATCAAGTAAATCATAAAAATTTAAATTGTCATTGTAACTCCATCTTTTTCCTTTTTCATTCCGTATGGAGGATCTGTGAATACTAGATGTGCTTTTTCATTATTTAATAAAAAGTTTTATTTGTTTTTGAATCAGTGCTATCTCCACACATTACTCTGTGTTTTCCTAATTCAATTAAATCTCCTAGTTTTACTACTATGTTTTCAGGATCTTCCAATTCGGCATCATCTTCTGCTACTTCTTGATTATCTCCTGCAGTTTCTTCAATCTCATCTTCCATTATTTCCTGCAGCTCTATTTCATCAAATCCTAACAACGATGTGTCAAAATCTACGCTTTCAAGCTCTTCTATTTCCTGTCTTAATATTTCCATGTTGAAAACCTGTATTCAATGTATACTGATTATCAGCTATCATATACGCTTTTTTATCTTCTTCTGTTAAATCTGTATGTCTTACTACTTGTACATCCCCATAACCTAGTTTTTTTAAAGCCATATATCTTCCATGTCCTGCTAGGATCATATTATTCTCATCAACTATAATAGGACTTCTATATCCTATTTTTTTATAGTTTCAGATAATCTTTTCTATCTGCCAATCAGGATGTTCTTTATGCATTATTTCTCGTACATCCTTTATCTTTATCTATACTAATCTTTTTCCAGTTTTCCATATTACCCTCCTTTCTTTTTAAATTCTTTCCCACTAACCCAACCGCTCCCATGTTAATCAATGAGCCCATATATATAAAAATCAGAAGGAGGCTAAATAAAAAGTCGACCTATAAATAGACTATCTCTAATCTACGTACAAGTCGGCTCATTAAATTTCATAACTCTTGCCTTTATTCAATTGTTGCTGTTTTTCTTCTTATTACTTTTCCATTTTTAAAAACAATTGTCATTTGTTTTTCTCCATTTTTGTCTAAATTCATTCAATAATTTTTACAATAAATTGGAAAAAGATTTTTATTACTTTCAATATCTGCTCTTTAGTAAGCATTTTATCACCTTCTTATTACTACCATATTTCCTCTGTTTTTCAAAACTTTTTATCGTAGATTTTTCTCTTATAAAAAGTCATCTAGTAGCAAGGCAAAAAATCCGAAACTATATAGTGAAAAATATATAATGCTTTTTCCAGTCAAATTTATGACTGTTCCATCTCTTAGTTCTTCTATATTCATGTATTTTTCGCTATTATTTCAACTATTGTTAAAAATACAAAAACTACTGCAAATCCTAACAAATATATTTTTAAAAATTTCATTCCTATTCCTCCTCGTTGTCTTCTTTCGTCTAAAATCTCGTTTCGAAACTATCCCAATTTTTCCTTTCGTTTCTTGCGAATAATTCTATTTTTAGTATTTGGAAACATTTTTCAATCATCTTATGAGCTATTGCTGGCTTTTTAGAGTGTTTTGTCGACTTTTCTCTAAATACCGTTGTTTGTTTTTCCTCTCATATTTTCGCAAGGTTTTAACATATTACCTTTTTATAAAACCATAAAAGATATTCGTGAGAGTATCTTACTGTAAATGCGAGAGCAACTCCATTTTCTTTATCCCAGATTAATCTAGCGTGTAAACTATACCCTAGTTCTTTCATTATATTTTTCACAATCAAATAAGAATTCATCAATGGTCCATACAAAGAAATTATGTTTTTCTTCAACTTTTATTTTAGATATTATATTTTTATTTCATCATTATCAAGAGTTTTATAATCTAAATCTCTTGTTTGATTGGAATCTACTTTTCCTTAATCCACCTTTTTCTTCTGCCAAGGCGGATCAGCGTACACTATCGAATATTTTCTCTGATTTTCTTCTATTTTTCTATTATCATTTCTTTTCTCCTCTCTATCGTTTTTCCAACATCACCAAAACGATTTTTGATGTTATTGTCAAAAATCATTGCCGTTCAATTATTTCTTTTTCCTCGTAAATTTCTAAAGTCCCAGAAACTTCGTCATCTTCTATTACAAAAGTTCTTCCATTCGTTGTTTTTGTAATAAAATAATGTGATCCGTCTTCCAGTTTTTCTGTTTTTGAAGCCCTAATAATTCACACATGTCCATCAACAAGCATTTTTCAAGCAAATTATTGTCCCCATACTTCTAAAAATATTTTTCATATTTCTGTTTTTCTTTTTCTGTCATTTTTATTTTTCTCCTTTACTATTACGATCATCATATTCTCCATTTTTAATTTCTTCCGGAACAATGCAAAAGTGATTTGGATAAATATCTAGTAGTTCATAAACCAGTTGAGGTTGAGCCATACACCACCAACTATATATTTTTCTGAAACTCTTCTTTTTCCTATCGCATGTTTTATCATGTGATGTTCACGGCACTAATGTTATGAATGGATTTTTAATCCATCATCATTTCATAAGTTCCGGCTACTACTTGAGATTGTGTTCCAATGTTTCTAAATCAACTTATATCTCCATTGTGAAAATTATGAACTTTTTCCACATACTGCACATCTTCTCGCCCTCAAACAAGCAATAACAAATCTTCCAATTTCAGGAACCCATGTTGCAGGATTGTCTGTTTCCTCACGAAATCCTACATTTTCTCTCGCAGCCAACTCACATAGCCACTGAATGAATTCCCTTGCAACATCTTTGCTTGCTCCGTCTCTTTTTTGTTTCGGATATACTGAAATATTCAAGATCATGTAATCTGCAAAATTCAGTCTGAAGCTGTTCTCTCCACTGCTCCTTGTCTCCACCATTGCAATAAGCAAAATCATCTAAAAATACACCATATTTTTCTCTGCTCTGTAGTCAATCTTTTATCAACAATAACAGTTGCAATTGTATTTTCTATGAAATCCTCAAAGCTTTTAGTATGTTTCTCTTTTACAGTCTGCGTAAGTAAGAAAATACTTTGTTTCTCCTAGTATCCATATTTATTTCAAATGTCCCTTTCAGTATATCTTCCAACTCCTACACCTCCATTTTTAATATGTTTCTTTTTAAAAATTTTTATTTCCTTTCGCTCTTTCAATTTTCATAAATAATCCTGCAGCAGTGAACCAATTTCAAGATTAATTCCTTTTTCTCCAAAAATAACTCTATATCTCTTCTTGTGTTTCTTATTGTTGAAAGTGGAAAATCTTTTTCTTTGTATTCAGAATAAAGACATTGTAATGGCACTATATTATTTTCCCTATCAAATAGTATTTTAAAACTGTATCGAGGCTTTTTGAATTTCTAAAAATATTTCAGGATGTTTAGCACAAATTTCAGCTACTTTCCTAGTTTTACCTCTTGTCTTTGCCATAAATCTGTTTTATTTCATTTGTTATTTTCTCTAAAATCATGTTTTTATCCAAGTTTTCCATTTCCCCTCCTAATTAAATAAATCTTCTATTCCGTATCTGTATCTAGTTCTTGATTTTTCTGCCATAACTGTTTTCCAAGTTGTCTAGCTTCTTAATATCTATTTGATCCTGTAAATTTATAAAACTCGTCAAAGTATGAATATCTATAGCGTATGTTTCATTAATTCTCTAAAAATTCAAAACCATATAGGCTTTTCACATTATTTTTACTTGCTTCCAATCTCAAGTTATATAAAAATGTCTGCTGTTCATCTACAGTACTTTTTTATATTGCTGAAAACCATCGACTTTCCCAGAAAACTTTTCAACTCAACAAGGACAAGTTGCCCGTCCTTGAAGAGTATGAAGTCACACTAAATTTTTATTTTTAGTCTTATCATTTTTCCATCTGCTCCTGTACTCGTGGAGCCATCTTTTAATCTATGTAAAAATATCTCTTCCCTGTTTACACTGTTTGAAAATCCTCTTCAAAACTTTTTCCCGGATTGGTGCCATTAACACAACCTCCGCTTCCTGAATATTTTCTGATATTGAGAAAGAGTTGCTCCATATATGCCATCTTTCCCTTTTTATTATTTTATTTTCCTTTTTCAATCAGTTCTTTTACTATTTCAGTGACATTCGGTCGGATGTATTTTTGTCCCATCTCTAACCTCTTTTTGACCTATAGTAGAATGGAGACTTATTTTTATAAATTCATATATTTTCTGTTCTAATTTCTCCTTTTCTGATTTTGTCATATTTCCTGTTTTTGCTCTTCTTTTTCTTCAGTTGAGTTTTTATCCTCTAATTCTTTTTCTTTTAGAATTTTCAGGCTGTTTCTGTTCCCCTGTCAGCCTTATATTCAATCTTATAAACTCCGTATTCTCCTTTTTCTATTCGGTCCACTGTCCTATTTATTTTAAATTTAACCATTCTAATGATTTTTCAATCATTTCAGTTTTTAAATACACTGGAATTGTCGACCATGCCTCTAATCATATTTTTAATCATTTTCACTTTATTGATTTGAAGAGCAATTACAAAACAGTCTGCAATCTCTTCTATCAAGTTTTCATCTTTTTGTAAAAAGATTTTTCTATAGTTTCTATATGCTGCTTGTAATTCTTCAATTTCTTCATATAGCTTTTAACAATTGTTTTTCAGCTCCAAAGAAAATTTTTATTTTGAATAACTTTTCTCTATCCTCACTGTTTAATAACAATTGTTTTTACTTTTTCCACCAAACAGTTTTTGAAGAATTTACAGCTCTTATTATCTCATTTGACATTTTTCAATTTCTTCAACACTTTCAACTGTTTTTCACTGCAAAGCATGTCATTCAATTTTGCCGTGAACTCCTGTTCTGTAACATTCTCTCTTTGCTGATCCGTTAAAAACTGTTGTAAATTATTGAGGAAATTTTTATCATTACAAATTCAACACTTAATTTTTAAAATCTGCAGTTTGAATGCAAATTGTACCTTCTTTTCTTCCAAATTTTGTTTTATTAATCTAGCTTCTCCCCAAATTATATGTATCTACGCAAGATTTAACCATATAATCAATAATATTATGATTTACTAACATGTTTCCTTCCTCCTGATTTTTATTTAAAATATTTATTTCTTTTTATTTTCAAATTTTCTTTGATTTAATGTTTCACTCCACTGATGTATTCCTCCAATTTCTCCTCCGTGCATTCTTCTAAAATTAGACAATCTTTTTTTCATCTATTGTTATTATCCTGTTTTTATATCCGTTCAAATTTATTTTTCTTGTTTCCCAATAAACTGGCAATTCAAGTTTAATCATTGCTTTCACATTCTCTCAAATACCAGTCTAAATATGTCTTAGCCTTCTTGTAATCCTCTAAGCCATTTTTCTTTTTCTGCTCTTATCAGATATTTCATAATGTTACCTTTTACAGAATGACTTGAAGCCCTCTTGTCCTAGCACCGACTTAATAACTTCATTGATTCAACATTTAAGCCTTCAAGTTTATAATGTTCAGGGCTTTTAATATTATTGTTATCATTTAATTTGAATTCTCTGTTTCTAATTAACTTAATTACTTTTTGCCATTTATAATCCCTCCTATTTTTCAGATTTTTAAGTTGCCACTCATCAAATCAGGCAACATTTTTATCTTTCAATTCCGATAAATATCTATTTTTCTTCATTGTTGAGAAAATGAATCATAGTTCTCCACGTGTTCAATGTCATCAACATAAGTGACGTAATTTCTGATTTATCCATATTCTCAATTTTTTCAATTCTTTAGATTTTGTTGTCCTAATATATTTTTGAGTTGGAAGTTCTATTTCTAACTTTAGAATTTCTTTTTATTGTTTTTATTTATTTCTCTAGTTGTTTCATCAGATTTAGTAGCATTTTCAAAAACTTCTAAAAACCAATTTCTTTTGCCCATGTTTCATTTTATAGTAAGCTTATTTTCATTTTTTTGAATCATCACTCTCTGTAAATCTGTGAGTATATCTTCATAGCTTCTGTTATATTTTTCTTCTGTTTTCATTTCAACGTATCGTAACGGTTCCCAGTTTTTCTTCTTGAATTTCATTATTTCCTACAGTTTTAGAAAAATTCACTATATCTCTTTTTCTTCAATACAAGATAAAATGGTTTTTATTTGTTCATCAGAGTAGGTTTTTAATACTTTTGTATAAACTCTATTTTTAGTATGATCTTCTCCTTTTTGTTTCTTTCTTCTTCTGTGAAAAAATTTTTGCAATTTAAAAACTTATTTCTTCTGAATCCTCAAAAATAATACTGTCGTCGGTATAGCTGTACTTTCAAACATACCTTCAGGATTAGTAATTACAGCTCTTATACGATTGTTTTCTTTAAGATGCTTTCTTGCTTCTTTTCTTCGCCAGATGAAGTCACACCTTTTGGCAAAAATAAAAGCTACTTTGCCTTTAACTCTTTCAAGCATTTTTCAAAACAAAAACATAGTTCATGTTTTTTAAGTGAAAATTCTCCTTTATGTTCACCTCTTAAATTGAAAGGTGGATTGCTTATTCCTGAACTGAAGTCAGGATATTCAAAAAAACATACAGATTTCTATTTCTGAAAAATTTTTGCTCCTTGTGTTAGTTTTATAAACTGTTTTTCTTTCACCAGTTAAAAACATTTCCGTTTATTACATAACCTTCGATGTTCCTGATTTTTAAATTAAAAAGTAGAAAAGGAATTAGATTTTTCATCAAGTTCTTCACACACAAACTTTAAATTTTTTGTTGATGCACCACTTTTGAATTGTTAATGCTCCACTGCCAGAGCACATATCATAAACCACTCTTCAACAGTTGATTTTGTTAACTCAGAAATAAGTTTTTCCCAAACTTTTTGGTGTGAAATCCTGTTTTTATTTTTCTCTATCCGCCATGAAAAACTGCCATATTTTTTTGCAGATAGTCTGTTTCTAAATCATTATTTATTAACTCTAAATATTTAGAACAATTAGACTCAGTCAATAATTCTAAATTAAAATCTTCCAGTTCTCCAAATATTTCTTTAAATTTTTCTGTTAACTCTTTTTAACTCCAAATTTCCTCCTATTTAAAATTTTCTTCCTTTTTCATTTCTTTTGAATTTCTTTTTCTGAAACTAATTTATTTCCAGAATGAATATTTTTTTATTGACCCTTTATGTCTTTTTACAAAATCCCATATTTTGTTATAGTCATCTGATTTTATTTGATGTTTACCACCATTTAAATCTATTATTTCCATGAAATAAACTCTTATCCTACTCATTATCCTACTCCTGCAAAAAGTTCTATTATTTTGATTTTTGCATTTTTATCCTCTTGATTTTCAATAATCTCAATATTTTTATTTATCTGTTTTAACAATTTTTGTCTTCTTTTTGCAGCTCTTCCCTTCTCAAGTTCATTGCCTTGTTTTCAAGTTCAGCTTTTTATGACGTCTTTTCTGTTATTATCTTCATTCGAATATCTCCTTTTTAATTTTTCCTTGATTGTTTTTCTTTTGCTTTCCCAGTCAAATTTTAAGCTTCTGCAATTTTTCAGTCATTCTGTCAAATACATCATCACTTCCTTTTATGCTTAAATATTCTGACATCTGCGGAATGTCTAAAGTTGTGGATATTATTAAGCACTTCTCCGCTTCGTACAGCTTGTTGAATATGTAGAAAAGCTTCTCTTTTCCCCAACTTTCGCTCAAATATTCCTTTCCTAAGTCATCTAAAATTACAAGATCAGCATTTAGCAAATCATTAATAATTCCCTGTTCTGTTGTATTTTTATCCTGAAAAGAGCCTTTTATCTTATTATTTATTTCCATCAAGCTTGTACGATAAACCTTGTATTTACTTGATAATTCATTGAAAAATGCACAGACTGTAGAATGTTTTTTTCCAGTTCCTCTTTTTCCGTAGAAATACAATCCTATTCCATGCTTTAAAGCTTTTTCAAAATTTGTACAATACTTTTTCAAGCTTAGTTTTTATTTCTAGTTCCTTTTTACTCTTAACAACCGATTTTTCAAATGTACAGTCTGAAATTTTTCTTAGGTAATGTTGAAATATCTTTGTAGTAATTTATCAGTCCTTTATTTTTTTGATTTTCAAATACACTGATATTGACTGTCTCCACGTTAGAAGTCGGCTTCAATGTTGTAATTTGGTTTTCTTGTCTCCTTTTTTATTGTTTCTGCCATTGAAGTTATTCCCATTTTTCCCTCCTCGATATAAAAATCTTTCCAGTTCCTCATTATTGCTTTTTTTCCAATATTTTTTTAATGCCTTTTTTCATTTCCTTTTTGATAATTCATACAGTCTTTTTGATACAAATCTATCTCCAATATTCCTAAGTCATTACCTTCGTTTTTCCTTTCGAGTTTCCTTTGCTGAACAAAGTAGTCAAATTTTTTTCTTTGAACTCGCTACTCTTAAATAAATATATAATATTATTATTTAATATTAATCTTGTATTATTATCCTCAACTTTTTCATTGATAGGGTCACAATCTTTTTCGTTGATAGGTATCAACTTTTTCATTGATAGGGTATCAATCATTTTCGTTAATAGGTCATAACATTTTTTGATTAATATAAATCCTTCTTTCCATAATTTCCTTAGTTCCTTTTTTATAAATTAGAACCGTTTTTATATAGCCTTGCTTTTTCAAGGTTGCTTATCCAATTCCTACAGTATTTTTTTATGAACTTCATAGAGTTCAGCAAAATATGAATTTGTAGCAAAGCAATAACCTTTGGAATTAGTTAATGCTGTTATTTCTGTATATAGTATCTTTTCCATCGGTTTTAAGTTTTTATCATACCTGACATCTGCAGGCATTATTCCATAAAAAAATTTGGTTTTTCCATTTTTCCACCTCTTGCATTACAGTACAACTAATGATATAATTGTGTTGTAATAATGATATGTGTTTGCACTCTTTGAGTGCTTTTTATTTGATTTAATCTGAATTTTTGAACACTTGAAAAAGTGTTCTTTATTTTTCAGTAGTAACTCCAGATAATCTCTTTTCGCATTTTCTAATTTACTGACATAGTCTTTTATCTCAGATAAAGTCATATTTTTCTATATTTTTTTCCTCTGCCATAGTGAAATTCTCTTTGTGCTTTGAGTATTTCTTCTATCTTATCTTTTCCATCTCGCACCTCCTTGTTTTATTTCATTAAATTTAGCTCATACAATTAATATGAAAGGAGTGATTCTATATGGCTAAAAATGATGAAAAAATTAAAAGAAATTATTGATTTATTGAAAAATTATCATCAAGTAGTTTTTAATTTCAATTTTATAACCTGATTTTTCAAGTATTCTTGAAATTTTGTTGAAACTATTTCCAGAGTTGTTTTTCTAAAATACTCATAAATACTTTTTACTCCCTGTCTCGTCATTCCAACTTTTCTGCCAAATTCAGCTCTGGAATTATAGTTTAATCTTATATCTCTATCCAAAATTTCAAATACTTCTTTTGTGTTCATTTTCCCTCCTTTTTGTAACTATATATAGTTACTAATGTTTTAAAATTTTTTTCACTTTTATTGTAATTAAAAATTAGTTACATTGTCAAGAAAAATTTTTCATAAATAAAAAAAAGAGACTTATTCTCAGAAATATTTCTATTCATAAGATAGTCTCTTAATTATTTTATTTTACAATCTGTATTTTTATCTCCATAGTTTTTAGGATCTACCAAATAAACACATCTTATGTCTTCTTGTTTCCTAAACTATCTGTTTCAGTATAGTAATGTTCCAGTCTTATTTCGTTTGCACTGCTATCCGAAAAACCTCCATAAAAATATTTTTTTCGTTATACTTTCCTTTTCTCGAATATTTTTTTCTAAAATATCTTTTCTAATTTTACTGATAATCTTTTTTACTAATTTTTCTTCTGTTTTTAGTTTCTTTTTCTCTTTCATATTCTTAGCATATTGTTGTTGTAACACAGAAGATTCTCTTTGGTCTTTAATTTTACTTATCTGAAGAATAAAAATAATTATTTATATCTTCATTTTCAAATATTTTTATGTAATTTATTATTTTTAAATTTTCATATTCTTCATCAGTTAATTTTCCTAGCTCTTCCATTACTTTTTGAGGTTCCAATAGCCTTTTTAATTCTTTTTGAAATTTTTATTTCACTTCCTTTAGTATCTTTAGTCAATTCTATTGCTTTTTCATAATTCCCATTTCTTAATTCTAATGCAGCTTGTTTTTAAAACCTCTTTTTCTTTTATTTTTCTTCAATTTTTAGAACCTACTAACACCTATTATTAAAAAGGGCTATAAATCCTATCCAAAAACTTATTTTTCAATAGTTTCATTTTCCCATTCCTCCTTTTATTATATTATTTCAATTCATTTATACATCTTCTATTAAGTTTTCAACTTTATTATAATTACCACTTTTCAAACTAAGGTAATCAATTTTCTCAAGTATATTATATAATATACTTTTCTGTTCTTCAATATCTAACATTTTTATTAGATGTAATACATCATCTAAAAATCTTCATTAATATCACTAATATTTAGCTCTTTTAATACATTTATAGGTAACTTTTCTTCACTATATGCTTTTAGATAAAATCTTTTTGTAGTGGATAAGTTTTTAATAATCCTTCTATCATTGTTTCTGATGGAGATTTACACCCTTTCTCTACTCTATCAATATAAGTAAAGGTGTTCCTATTTTTTCAGACAATCTTCTAGAGAGAGTCTCCATTTTTAATTCTAATCTCTTTTAAAATTTCTCCAAATTTCATAAAATCACTCCAGTTTTATTATAGTATACAATATTTTTCAAAAATAAATTTTTTATTGACAAAGTAACTAAAATAAGTTACAATATTTTTGAAAATAATAAGTATATTTTTAATCATTCAGTAACTATTTATAGTTACAAAAAGGAGGATAATATGACAGAAAAGAAAAATAATAAAGAAATGGGCAATGCAAAACTGCTTTTGGTTATCCACAGCAAGGCATAGCCAAAAATGGAATACTACGATTGAGGGATTTGAGAAATTGAAAAATGAAATCCCTGACATAACAGAAGAAGAATTAAAGGGCTTTGGTGTTCAGGAACGTATGATGAATACGAATTAAGTCCGTCAGAATACGGGAATGAAGAATTACAAAAATTATAAAACCTGACATGATTCACACAGTGGGAAAAATAAAATGTGTGATTGTTGGGAAAATAGTTTAGGAGGAAAATATGAAAAACAAAATAAAAATAGCTGTGACTATTTTATTAACAGTGTAGGCACAGTTTGAAGCTGTAAAAAGAAACGGATACTGGGGAATAGGTGGCAATGTATTAATGCCGTTCCTTTGTTATCTATTGTTTGGGTATTACCTATATTTGTAAGACAGTTCATAAATGAGTTCAAGAAAATGAGATAAAAGGGGAATAGATGCAATACAGAGAAATAAGCTATTCAAGTGAAGAAGAATGGCATGATATGCGATTTATTGGTGAGCGATTGGTAGCATTGTCCTTGGCAGTAATCCATATGACGACGATATTGTCAAATTATGGAGAATTAAAAACAGGAAGAGAACAGCCTGAAGATTTGAGCAATAACGAAGCTATCATAAAAGGGAAGAAAGCGAGCCACATTTAAGGAATTTATTCAGGCGAAAAACAGACAATACAAAGTATCCGAACTTAATAAAACATTGATAAGCAATAAATACCCTTTTATGAGTGCAAATATTGATGGAGTTCTTGAGCATAAGAACTGGGAAAAAGGAGTATTGGAGATAAAGACTGCAAACCTGTAATGGTTGGAAAAATACGAAAAAGACTGGGGAAAAGAACCACCACTACATTGTATTTACAAGTTCAACATTATTTGGCTGTAACTGGTTGGAAATATGCCGTCCTGTTTGCTGGAACTAACTTTTCCTTGGATTCAGGGCGACGATAGATTAAGGACTTATTTTATAGAAAGGGACGAAGAAGATATTGAAGAAATAGTAAAGAGGTTGAATTCTATAACTACATTAAAAATGATATTCAGCCTCCTATATATATATTAGAAATTTAGGAGGTAAAAATGGAATTAGTAATAAGAGATAACTCCTGCTGTTGTTCAGATGAATATAGAGAGTTGATACATGCAGGAAGTAAAAAGAGAAATATGTTGGTTGGGTTGTTTCAGAAAGAAGAAATCAGTGTGGCTAAAGAAGAAGAACTAAAGCTTAATAAACTGGACATTTCTGATGTGAAAAAAGAATAGAAAAAGAAGGAATGTCAAGTATAAAGATATTATTGAAAACTCTCAAAAATGCTGAAAAAGAAACCAAAAATGTTATCAACACTATAGGAACTCAGATTAAAGAATTTGAGGAAAAAGAATGGAAACTAAACAGGAAGAAATATCGGAAATTATTGATAATGTCTTCGAGAAAAACCCTGAGACTAAAGTTGTATATAACGAAAACAGCAAATGGAAAAATAAAGGTATGACTTTAAATAAAATTGAAACGGAACTGGAAGATCAGTTCAGTTCTTTAAGCAAAAATATAACTTTATTTCTAGGACAATTGAAGAGTGTCAGCGAAGAAATAGAAAACAAACTATCATTTAAAGATATTCAGTATTTAATGAAATGTGAATTTGATGAAATAATGAAAACTTTAGTAAATAAAAAGAATGAAATTAAGGCAACTGAAGAAAATATTAAGAAGAGAGCAGAAGAGGAAAAAGAAGGCATTAGAAGAACTGGAAAGAAAAAGGAGCAGGAGAAAAAGTGGCAGTTGAAGAAGCTATAAAAAGAAGCAAAGCCTGAAAACTCTCATATTTCCTCTACAGCGAAAGAAAAAGAAGTCAAAGCAAACATACCCTCAGTTAAAAAGAATGCTGAGAATGAAAAAGCATTTTGATACTACGATAAGATTTGAGAATGCTCCTTTATCTTTTTGAAAGAACTAAAAGCATTGTCAGATAAATATGAAATAAAATATCAATTATTAGAAAAATATAGAATTATAGGAGGAAATAAAATGGGAAGATTAACAAATGATAATAAATTAATGGTTTTTACAGTAGGAAATGAAGAAATAAAACTTAGTCCCGCAATAGTTAAAAATTATCTTGTAAATGGACAATCTGATAAACTTACAGAACAGGAAATAGTTTATTTTATGCATCTATGTAAGGCTAGAAAATTAAATCCATTTACTAAGGAGAGTATATTTAATCAAATACGAAAATCAGCCTGCGACAATGGTTTGTATCAGAGACGCTCTTGAAAAAGAGCAATAAAACATAAAAGAGTACAACGGTAAAAAGTAGGCACATATGTTTTAAGAAAAATCAGATGGAGAACTCATTAAAAAGATAGCACAATCTACTTGAAGGATAAAGAAGAACTTATAGGAGCTTGGTGTGCAGTATACAGAAAAAGACTGGGAAAATCCAGTTACAGTTGAAGTCAATCTTGATGAATACATACAGACTAAAAAGTGACGGAACTCCTACACTAACTGGTCAAACAGACCAATAACAATGATAACTAAAGTAGCAAAGGCTCAAGCATTAAGAGAAGCACTGTGAAAGAACTCGAAAAGGGAATGTATGAAGCTGAAGAAAGTGGAATTGATTTAGTCAAATATCTCAGATGTTCCACAGAGAGCAACCAAAAGTACAGAGGTTGAAGATGCTGAAGTAGTAGGAGAAGAGGAAGAAGATTTAGAAAAATCATTATTTGGAAAAAACAATGAAGAAATCCGAGATGAGTGATTGAAATTAAGGAAGAGGAATAATAGAGTAGAAAAATAAAGTTTAGAGTATAGGGATAAAATAAACAGAATGTGGCTAAAAAGCTTTAATGACAAATCTTTTTAAATATAGGCGACTTGTCAAATCTAGAAATAATGGAATACACATGAGCTTGAAAAGATAAAAATGACAAAGAGAAATTTATGAAGGAGATTTGGTTAAAATTTTGGACAATGTAAATGAGAACAATATGCGAAGTGAGTTCAGAATACGTGCGGTTATATATTAAAAAGCAGGGATTTAAGAGAAGAACTTTTATATTTGGAAGAAAGATTTATGGAAGTTGTTGAGAATATCTATGAAAATCCTGAACTGTCTAAATTACTGGAGGGGTAAAAATGGCAGAAAATTTATAAATGAAAAAGGATTCACGGTCTATGAGAAATGACTGGTGCCGAAACTATGGAAATTTGGCGGATATGGTATATGTGATTACTGCAATGGGGCAGCTTTAAAAGGCTACCTCATGCCAGTACTTAATCATTACTACTGTGAAAAGTGTTATAATAAATGGAATGAGAGGCGGAATATTACGAAGAAGATAGATGGTTTGAAAAAGAAAAATAGAATACTATGACAGTATCTTATTTTAAAACAGAAAACAAAAAGATAATTAAAACTGGAGGATAAAATGAAGTCAGTACTAAGTGTTAAAGATCAAGTAAATTTCTTCAGATGGATGAAAAACTTTAAAAGTGGTCTGAGAAAGTGGAACTTTGGATATAGGAAAGTGCTAATAATTACAAAAAGTACAAATAATAAAACCGAGATATAAATATCATATACCTCTTAAAAAGCTAGAAGGATATGAGAATTAGTTATTGAATTTTTAAATAAGGAGCAATAGTATGAAAATGAGAAATCCTAATGGATATGGATTTCTGTGAGTAAAACTTAGCGGCAAAAGAAGAAAAACCTTTTGCCGTTCAGATACTATATGGTTGGGATAATAATGGAAAGCAAAAAGTCCATAAATATTTAGGAACTTTTTGCTACTAAGAAAGAAGCAGAACATCATTTAGTTCATTATAATGAAAATCCATATAATATAGAAATTCAGAGCATTACTTTTTAGAAGTATATGAGAAAATGGAAAATGAAAAATTTGAGACAGTAGGGACATTCAGCACAGTTAGGATACATTGCAGCTTTTTGAGTCGAGCCTTTACATTCTATAAAATTCGTAGATTTAAAGGCTTCCATTTCACAGGAAATAGATTTTTAAAATCCTGATGTCAAATACGGAACAAAAGAAAGATAAAAAGTTTTATTTTAATCAGCTGCATACTCCATGCTATGAAAAATGACATTGTCTCAAAAAGACTACAGTAAATATATAGATATTGGGAAAAATACTGAAGAAAATGACAGAAGACCTTTTTACATCTGAAAGAGATTGAAAGATTATGGGAATTAGTAAAAGAGCATGAATGGATAGACACAATTTTAATTATGATTTACATCAGGATTCGAATAGGAGAGTTACTGGAAATTAAAAACAGCGATGTTGATTTAGAAAACAGAATTGTTGAGGTGGTCTGAAAAGCTGGAAGCAGGAAAGGACAGAATAGTTCCCTATTCATTTTCTAAGATATAGATTTTATCAAAGAAAGAATGAATCCTGAAAAATGAATATCTTATAGTAAATTCCAAGGGCGAACAGATGAAGTATAATAACTATTATAGAGAAAAATTTGAGCCATTAATGGAACAGACTGGGAATGAAACATAAACCACATGATACACGTCATACCTTTCGCAACTCTTTTAAGCTAATGCGGAAGCAAATAAGACTTCAATAAAAATTAATTGGTCATAATAGCTATACTACAACTGAAAAATTTTATACTCATAAGGATATTGAAGGAGTTAAGAAAAGCGGTGGAAAAGATATAGAATTTTGTATATTACCTGTATATTGTTTGTATATTATGGGTATACCGTTCTATACTTTTCATACCTTTTCCAAAATAAAAACCCTTGAAAAACAATGTTTTCAAGGGAATATGGAATAATAATATTATCTTTTTGAGAATTGTGGGCTTCTTCTTGCCTTCTTTTTCCCATGTTCTTTCT
>BNJS01002198.1_pt1 | contig 67748 bp, 117 predicted proteins | sample 8540461 | NCBI WGS metagenome assembly BNJS01 (sample SAMD00202454, study PRJDB9452) | human saliva metagenome | isolation source: human saliva | place: Japan
TCAGTTACGTATTGCTCACTTCTTTATGTTCTTGTTGACTTTTGGTTTATGTTCAATAAACTTTCTGTAATGTTCTGAAATTCTGCTCTCAATATCCTTTTTCAGTGTTATATAAGAATTGTTTTTAGTTTGGTTTCTTTGACTTTTATGTTGTTTGATCTTCGATTAATAACTTATACATATTCACTAAAACCTCGGAGTATCTGGTCCTAATTTTCGCAAAGATTCACTAGTCGACATCTTGATGTGCGCATAGCAGTGTTGGACATGCGCAGCTCCCCAATCCAATAATTAATAGCAAACTGTGGCATGCCAGGGTAAGTTTTAATTTTGCCGGTGTTTCCATCCATTTCAATGAAGTTGAATCAAAATTGCTAAAATTGCAGCGGAAATAAGCTCCAATCAAGATTCAGACTTGAGTTGTTTCGGTCCAACTCCTAATAAAATAAAGCTTTCCTAATCCCCTGCACCAATTAAGGCAGCTAAAGTCGCTGTTCCAATAATAGAACACAACGCTTTGTACTGAATCCCGAGACACTAATCACGGGCATCGCTCTAGCCACTCTGCCCTTTTGGGCGCTCGGGGTTGCATTGTCATTCCAGCAATTCCCTGCTTCTGACTAGACTTTCATCAATTCCTTGTAGCCCTGTAATTGTATTTTGCAGAAATCGAATAGCGCATATATGCACTGAAAGTCGTTAGAAGCTGGTAATGTTCCAATCTCATTCATGGAGATAAACTAATCCAATTAACGCTTCAAAGATGGTAATGTTGAGATGATCCCTGCAATTTGTAATACAAAATCCAGAAATCTTTTCGGAGTGGACCTGACTCATCACTGCAACAGGGATGGCAATCACCACCGCTAATAATAACGCTAATGCTAAAGTTGACAGCGTTGCAGAGATAAACATCCATCTCACTATTTCTCTTGAAAATGTTCTAGACTGAATCTACATTCATGATGTTCTCCCCTTTAAATAATTCTTTGACAAAATGCATTAGCCGGATTCGTTTGAATTTGCATGAGGGTGTCTACTGTGCAATTTCCTCATCTTTTAACAAGCAGCAATTTAGCTCACTAATTTCACATGGTCTATCTGTTGTGTGACCAAACTAATGTTGTCATTTTAAATTCTTGATGTGTAATTGTTCTCGTTACAGTCTTGTAATTGTTTACGACTGATGGCATCTAATGTCGAGAAAAGAGTCGTCGTCAGCATATGGAGTCGCAAGGAATTGCGAACAATCTCCTACTCGTTGTTGTTCTCCAGTGTTCCTTTGGACAACGATTCGCATAATCTTCAAAAGAGCCCAACCTTCTCCTATTGCTGTTGTTTGCTGAGTTTTGTTCTTTTCCGCTTTCATCCCAGGAATTAGGCAATCATGCTCGCTGCTGTTAAATTTGGAAAAGAGTACGTTTGTATGCAAATCTATATCCATGTTTCTATCGTAGTTCTGTTGATGATCTCTCAGATAGCTTTCCATTCGAGTAAATATTTCCATCTGTTGGTCTGATTAATTGGTTAATCATTTTCATGCGTGTCGAGTTTCAGGCCAAGATGGTCTAACACCATAAATTCATCCGTCTTCAATGTGCAAACTGATGCCCTCAAGGCGCTTTTTCATGTAGCGTAATGTTTACATTTTGTATTCAAGTGATTGGAAATTCCTCCTAACACCCAGATTATTCCTTGTGCGCTCTGTCATTTTCAGTGAAGGTCCACTTTAAATTTTACTTCGACTCTGGATAATTTTCATACTAAACTGCATGTACTTCTCCCAATTCCTGATGAACTCTCTCTCTCAGTCCTTTTGAATGAGCCCATCCTAATTCCGTTAAGTTTATATCTCCTTTTCTACGTCTAGTCTCTGGACAATGTTTCATACAAAACTAAGCCTTGCTCTTCCTAATTTTTCAGTCATGCTTTGTTGGGTGTTGTTGCTGGCAAGCGCTGTTCGATAGCTCAAATTCTGTATACAGGTAATATGCCCTTCTGTATCATTCGCTGTATCGGATACCAATATTTCTCGTTCACTTCATAATTTCAAAAGAGCATCCGGTTCTTTTATACCCGCAGTTTTCGATAAAGTCTCTCCTATCTCAATAAACGATACTGATGGTACGTAAATATCCGCCCATATAGTCATCCATGAAATGACGACTCCTAAATTGGTATACTTTCTATATGGAACCATATCTCCTTTATCCACTTTGTCAATTATCGTATATAGAATTTTTAAAACATAAATAGAGTGCCCTTCTTCGAGACACTCCTCTGGTCCGCCAATCACTAATCTGCATTTCACTATCACTGCATCATTGACATGGCATCCATGAGTTGGGAGCCGGATTGTCTGACTACAGACTGTTGTGCGTAATGTTTGAGATCAAGTCTGACCACCCAGCTTTCATCATAAATGTGACCTCGACTCTTCCAATCTGTATAGAAGACCATGCTTCTTTTCATCTTTTCCTATGGTAAAATCACCAATTTCCATACTCCCTGAATGTTGGGTTGACCGCGCAATGGATCGTTTTCAGCGATCTAGTCTAATTTAATCAGGTGTGAATGCTTTTTGGCACTGTCTAGGCGCAGAGACGATCATACAAATCCATGTGTGCTCTTTTGCTCTTCTGTTTGTGGGATCTTAATCGAGTTCTAGTAATAACAACTCATCTGATGCAGCATCAGGATTTGCTCACTGGAACATCTCTTCTTCACTGCTACTCGCATAATCTGGTAACGCAACGATCCCTTCTTACGCTGCCGAGTGATGTTCTGTTCATTACAAGATGGACACCTGTCGCCCGTTTTGGTAGAAACGCTTTCTAAGAAAGAAATTCTCAATTCCCTTTTCCCATCTTCTCCATTTGAATACGACGTAATTCAAAAATTTCTGTGTCTGCAAAACACGGCAGAGCCGCTCTTCCATGCCATGTGCTACTGGAGCAGTTTCGGACATCATTGGCGAATCTGCAATGAATCCTGTCTTTTGCTGAGTTTGAGTACAGTATCTTCTTGCTAGAATACCTGTACTAATTCTTTCCGCTTGTAGCAATTTATCGCATGCAGCCATCATTAATTGTCTAATCTGCGACATTTTGCAGCATGTTCTTCTGGTGATTCTTTGTGAAGCATTCATACGACAGTATAGTAAAAATACACGTGCAATTTCTGATAAATCAGCTACCAAACTCAATGTCTCCAGATCTCTTTGGGTGTTAAAACTCCTTCTTGACTGTCCTACACAGCTATTATCTATTGTCCTATGACAAATGTTTTATAGATTTCTTCCTTTGTCGGCTCTTCTCCATGTAACACAGTTCCTTTTAATGCCTAAAGGCATTGCATCTTCTAAACCAAAGTGCCACTGGTTCGCTCTGTTACTTCAAACACTCTTTCTCGCTGTTTAGCATTTTCCATTGTACAAATCGCGTAGAAGTTGTGACAGTTCTCGTATCATCCCCAAGGAATTTGTCAACCAACTCCAAAATCCCTGCTCACTGTTCCTTCCAGACTTCCTGTTACCACTGGGTCTATTTGAGAATCATCGCTCATTTATATACGTCGTCTTCTACCCTAGTTTGAAATGTTGGTCATGTCTGTGCTGTTTCTTCTGTTTTCTTGTTTTGTTAAATAAATCTTAATCCGTTTTCTCGTTCCTCCGTTAATTCTTTTCCTCCGACTAATATCCATAAATGTACCGCTATGGCTTTCTAAAGGATGATTTTACTATAGTCTCTGATCTTCATCACTCGCTCCCAATATAAAGGAGTCATTTGTAATAAGTGCCCATACATTTCTTTTGTCACAGTGTCACTGTATGAGCTCCTTTATCTTCATCGATGGTTCTTGCAAAATCGTGCTATTATATCCTCGATTAGAATAGTGTTGTTTTTCTTCATTACTTTTATATAACTGTTGTCTTTAATTCAATTAAACAGTTACTTCCAGGACAGTACCTTTTGATTAATTTTCCTCGATGCTAAAGACACGGTTGAACCTCCTTGTCATTCGATGGAGCTAACATATTAATTAGAGTGTACCACAAGATTCATCCCTAGTGTAACTGTGCTAAATCTGCCACAATCCACAAAGCTTTTGAGCATGATGATGATCTTAGCAGCAATTCCTTCTTTAGCAATATCCATTCCTACTAAAGGGAACGATCTTTCTAAATGACGATAAATAAAGCAAGCGAGCTTCCTTCTCCACAGTCACATCAACAATCAGTTGATTCTCCTGTTTTGGAATCGGTGCACGAAACTTCGATCTAATAAAGGATTGAAGAAATCCACTTTGCGTTAATTCTAACGATGCGTAAATAGCTCTGCATCATAATCCTCGGTCGCTGCTCTCACCCAACGGAGAGTGCCTCTACTAATATCGGAAAACGATGACGGTTCGTACAAACCAGACCATACCCATCTAACGCGTCAATAGCTGCACGACAATAGGGACATGCAAATAACTGTTGATGTTTTTGTATAAAGTCTCGACCTCAGTCGACTTTTCTTTGCATCATGCCTCCTGCTCATTTATTCTCAGTATGGTATCACCATAAGAAATTGACTTTTCTGTTTGATTTTCTTTCCTTCTCCATCATTAACAGTTTTGTTTTGACATCCTGCAATGATACAATAGAATAGAATCGTAGCATGCCGATTTAGTTGCATGAATGGAGGAAAACTGCGATAGAGTAGTAAAATTCCAGCAACCATTGTCAGCTGGCGGATTTTTAGGGCAGGTAAAAGCAACTTGCTCATTAACAAAGTATTAAAAGAAAAACACGGTGAACATATTGCCGTAGTTGTTAATGAATTTGGAGAAACTGGTGGTGACCATCAATTCGTATTAGATGTAGAAGAAGAAATTTATCAAATGGATAATGGTCATTATGCTGCAGTCTTCGTGCAGATATTGCGTACGTGCTAAATCTATTTTAATGGTCAAAGAACAAAACGGTATTAAAGGGGACGTGTGTTGTTTGAAACAACTGGTAGCGGATCCTGCACCAATTGCTCAAACAATTTCATCAATGTACCATTTTTAAAATGAACACTTTATTTTGAGACTGTCTAACATTGTTGTCGATCGCAAAATTTCCTTATATCAAACCACACTCATCAAACTGGAACCAGCAAACAAGTTGGTTTGCAGATAAAATCTATGTCTAAACATATGGTTTTGAGTGAACCCGATACTATTTATGCAAAAAGTGATTAACGAAGCTCTGATTTCTATCCAGTCTTTTGCAGAAATTCAAGGTGATAGACGTCCAGTTGAAATGAAAGATATGTTTGGACTTGACTACTCTATGCTTCTGAAAAGAAAATTTTGATGCAAGAAAATTCTGAAGAAGAATATTGTGAAGCGTGTGGACTTTTCAGCACTCATGCTCACGGCGAACGTGATCACCACCATCATCACGATGAAGAGCGCTGCGAAGAAGATGCGGTCGTGCCTCGCGCACACGGTGGTCACGATCACCTCCATCATGGCTAGGAAAGATATCATCACCACGATCGACCATGATCAGGATCTATCACCATCATGGACACATCATCACAAACATCACCGCCACCACAGTGGCTTAATTCATTTGTCATCGAAACAGAGAAACCTCTTGTTTTAGCTCATATTAACCTGAATGGTTGAATGAATTGTTTTATATTGCTGGACCTGAATTATATCGCTATAGTGAATTTTAAGCGCAGAAGGTTTGGAATGATCAAATCATCAAAGGGTGCAAATGAGTTTTGATATTTCTCGTGGTTCGTGATTGGAATGATACAGAGCGTAAGTCTAGACTTTCAGTGTTTACTGGTGGCTTTCACCAGAAGACACATTAAGAGAAAGGTTTCGTTGCTTGTACAAATAAATAATAAGCGTAAATAATATTACTAGACAGACATTATCCTGTGACTATATGCTGCTTGCTCCTCGCTTTTGCAGAGTCTCATAGCTAAAATCGAGCTTTGAGTACTCGATAAATCCTAGTAATATGCTTTCAGGGCTCATAGTACTGCACGGAGGAACGTCTGTTTTATTTTTCCGTTAAAGAGAGAATCCCAGCTGCTTTGTTGGCGGGGTTACTTTTAACACGGTGAATATCAAAAGCTTTGTAGATTTAACATTTTCAAACAAATCGAATCTTGGAACAAAAATGTTGACGAAATCATAATATTGCAGATGGATGGGCTAGGAAATTTATTGGTGAACAAAATTATAAAACAAGGCAGCCGACTGCTTTACAGAATTTCTATCGTTGTGTCTCCATTAAATGCTGTCTGTTTTTAGGAACTCTATTTCTTCTGAAGGGGTTAAAGAAAGTTGATTCTCAGACGTCTATAACACATAAAAGAATAAAAAGTGACATTATTACGTAAAAATAAGTGACAAAAACTCCATCACCGTAGCAAAGTAATATAAGCCTCAGGCTTATATTACTGCAGGAAAAAATCAAGACCAAGGCTTGATTTTTAGCCATGAAGACAGTGTTGTGGCTGCAGCGACCTTGCTGCAGTAAATATTTTATCTGTTTTATGTATTTCTTCAAAATTCTTCTGCTTTCTTATCGAATCTTCTTTAATTTTCAAAATTTCACTCTATACTTTAGTCATTCCCAAATAGAAATATTATCCTCCCAAGTTAAATATTTCAAAATCTCTTTTTCCACTGACCATTGTGTCGGTGGTTTTTTAATATTCTTGGAGGATCATCATCATTCCTCCTTTAAAGAATTTTCCCAAAGGTTTAATGATTCCATTTTAAATAGATTGTCACTACTTTTGTACATTGCTAAACGCTGATAACTTTCACGGCTTCCATCTAATTCTTCAAATCTTTGCTTTTTAATCCATCTACACAATAGTTTTTGAGAAGATTTCCTGACTCTATTCCGATTGCTAATCCTAATCGTTTTTCTTCTGCATCCATAAATGGTTGTTTACTCTTTGAAAAATATCACTAATAACTTCTAATACTTCTACTACATATTCTTGGATACAATTCGGATGAGAAATAATGGTTCCTAATAAATCTGCTCCATGAGCAAAAATGCGTGTACCCATCCTAACTTTTCATCATATCCCTGTTCTGTCTTTTTCTCTTTTTAAATAATGAATTCCATTTTTGGATCCAACTCGTTCTCTCTGAAGTTGTTAAACAAGAATCATGTTCACTTGTTTTATCCCCATCAACTGTAAAATCATTCCCATTACAAGCGCTGAGAATGAACGATACGCTGTTGCACTACCGAATTCTTCGATTCTATACTCCAAAAGGATTTGTGACATTCACTTTTTCGATGATCCATCGTAATTGTTCTTTTGTTATCAGTTGTTCAAAAATAAATTGTCCAAATAAATTAAAGACTAAGTCATCTCGGATTTCTGGATTTGGATTTCCTATATTCTCCCATAACCATTCTAATTCTTCTTGTGTTAATGTTAAATTATTTCCCTTGTTTTTCTTTTTAACTGAGCAATCATTTCTTGTTCTAACATGATATTCACTCTCTCTCACTAGGCATATTGTAACACAAAATAAAAAGGCTAAGCATTTCTGCCTAACCTTCTTCTACGCTTTTTATCGCATACTTTTTGGTTTCGATAACACTTCACTCTGCGACAATTGCTTTTTCCATTGCAAGTGATACTTTTCAACACTCGATTTTTCGTTGTAGTTTGTTGCACTCTTTTACAGCTTCCACCACTAATTCACCTTTTTGAACCCATATGTTGAACTTCTTCTTCCTGTACTGGATGGCTTTCCATTTCTTCTACAAAAACTAAGATGTTCTAATAATTCTTCTGGTAAATTCGGATTATTCATATATAATCGTTTTAATTTTTCAGTATGAATTAATAGGGCACTTCTTCTCATCGTATCAATTTCTTCGGAAGAAATAATCGACACTCTTTGAATGATTCCTTTATCAAATACGGATAAAGAATAATCCTCTGGTGAAAAATTGTCGAAAGACTTGTACCATCTTAAAAATTGTTGTCTCATTTTCTCTGTATGAGATAATGTCGCTTTGATCAGGTATTTCTTCTACGACAACATCTACTACTTTTTGATTTTTGGATGATGATGTTTAGACGAAACTGGTTTTTCTTGAAAAGAATGATTGAACCAATCGTGCAGTTGGTCAAATCCATGTCTTTACTTTTCATTTTTAAATTAAGATAACTAACAGCAGACACGATCACAAGGATTACTACATACAAGAGAAAAAGATTACAATATTCATGATTCACTCTCTACAGAAGATTTGCTAATCGCTTCTCTCATATCTGTATCTGATTGAATATTTTTCAATTGATAGTAGTCCATGACTCAAGTTTTCCATTACGGAGAGCTTCTGCCATCGCTAATGGAATTTGCGATTCAGCTTCTAACTTTTTGCACGCATGCGTTGTACTTCTGCTAACATTTTTTCGTTCTTGAGCTACGGCAAGAGAACGACGTTCTTCAGCTTTTAGCTTGTGCAATTTTTCTTTTATCTGCTTCTGCTTGTTCTCTGCTTGTAATTTTGCTCCGATATTTCTACCGACATCAACATCTGCGATATCAATGGATAGAATTTCATGCTGTACCTGCTATCTAATCCTTTTCTCAAAAATCGTTTTGGGAAATAGAATCTGGATTTTCTAAAACTAATTTATGATGAGCTGCTGAACCAACGGTAGTAACAATCCCTTCACCAACACGAGCAATAATGGTTTCTTCACCAGCACCCCCAACTAATCGTTCAATATTGGCACGTACTGTTACTTTTGCTTTTGCTTGAACTTCAATCCCATCCATCGCAAACCCCTGCAATAACAGGAGTTTCAATTACTTTTGGATTAACAGATACTTGAACGGCTTCAAATACATTTCGACCTGCTAAGTCAATGGCAGCTGCTTGTTCAAATTCTAAAGTCAATATTCGCACGTTGTGCTGCGATTAATGCATCAATAACTACATTGACATTCCCACCTGCTAAATAATGGGCTTCTAATTCATTAATATCGATTTTTAATCCTGCTTTTTGTTGCTTTAATCATTGGACGCACAATATATTGAGGAGCTACTCGACGTAATCTCATCCCACTAATGTGCCTACTCCAATTTTTACATCAGAAAAATAAGCTGTGATCCATAACTCAATCGGCACAAATCTAAAAATAACATAACTACTGTTAAAATTAGAAATAGTATCACAATGAGTCCAATGACTCCTGTTGGGTTATTTAATAAACCTCTTTCTAACATTTTACTTCCTCCTACTCATTATTGTTCTCCAAAACTTGTACGACGATTTTACTTCCTTCTACTTTTGACAACTTGTATCATTGTATCTTCTGGAATGACAAATCCCGTACTGACCACATCAACGATTTCACCGTCTAGTTCAGCCTTTTCCACTTGGACGTAATACTGTCAATGCTTTCCCTGTTTTATTGACTAAATCGTCATATACTTTTGAGGTTGAATAGCCTTTTGATTTTTAGAGAAGAAAAGTAATACTAATCCTTTTCTTATGAGAAAAAATGATTTCCCCTTTTCACCAATAAAACTAACAAGACTATCGCTCAACAATAGTGACATTAAGATTAAAACGACTAAATCCATGACAGCCTGGTTTTGCCCAGTACATCCCCTCCTAATACAAATACTGTCCCTAACACTCTAAAGCACCAATTCCTGGAATTAATACTTCAAATCCTAAAATAGGAACCCAAATACAAATAGGATAATGACGAAAAAGTTCCAGTATGATGTAGGAGTATAGGTTGCAAAACTTATTACTGTTATCAAACTACCAAATATATTCCATTTGGAGAACAAAAGAAATGAAAAACACCAATGACAGCTACTAACAGTAATAGTAAGTCTACATACAAAAGACCACCCCCATTCGTTGCCATCATTATAGCACTTTCCCTTTTTAAATACAACTGAATAATTATTATGAAATTATTAAATTCAAAAGAATTAAATCTTCCACCATTTTTACGAAGGATAGTCTTCCATTTGAGCAAATTCTTTTGCTTGTTGCAGTTGTTTTTTCGAACAATTCCATATCAATAAATCTCGCTTGACGAGCAAATTCTCTTTCTCCTACAAAAACAATCGCAACCGGAACTGTTAGCACTTGATACTGACTAGCCACTTCAGGATGCTGCGTTACATTAATGACTTCTAATGCTATTCCTTCTTGTTCTGTAACTTCTTCTACTGTGGCTGTAATGCATGACAAACCCCACAAGTTTCGCTTTCTAAATAGATTACTTTAATATTTTTCATAAACTCACCTCTCTTATAGTGTACCATTTTTAGAAAAATTTCTTGTAAAATGCATTTCTGAATAGAAAATACTTAACAAACCTAGCTTCCATCTGTATAATGAAGAATGTCTTATAGATATTTTTAGAAAGTGAGTGAGAAAATGGGACGTAAATGGGCTAACATCGTAGAAAAGAAAACTAAACTCGATGCTAACAACAGTAAAATTTATGCAAAATTCGGAATTGAGATCTATGTAGCAGCAAAAACAAGGTGAACCAGATCCACATTCTAACCAAAAATTAAAATTCGTAATTGACCGTGCGAAAACTTATAATGTACCTCGTCATATTATCGAACGTGCAATTGAAAAAGCTAAAGGTGGCGGCGATGGCGATTACCAAGAATTACGTTATGAAGGATTCGGTCCCTAACGGTTCTATGATTATCGTAGACGCACTAACAAATAACGTAAACCGTACTGCTGCAGACGTTCGTGCTGCTTATAGCAAAAACGGCGGAAACATGGGTGCACCAGGTTCTGTAACTTATTTATTTCGACCATACAGCAATCTTCGGTATCGCAAACAAAGATGCAGACGAATTATTAGAACAATTAATGGAAGCAGAAGTAGACGTTCGTGACGTTGTACAAGAAGACGACCAAGCAATTGTTTATGCTGAACCAAACGACTTCAACACAGTTCGTACAGCATTAGAAGGATTAGGAATTTCTGAATTCACAGTATCTGAAATCGAAATGATTCCTCAATCAGAAGTAACATTAACAGGCGATGACTTACGTTTATTCGAACGTATGATTAACGCCTTAGAAGATAATGAAAGACGTTCAAAAAGTTTACCACAATGTAAACTTAGAAGACTAATCATTGTTGATCAGAATAGAACAAAAAGTCTGTCCTAGGAGAGTTCTCTTGAGACAGACTTTTTGATTTTGAGATTATTTAGCGTGTACATCTTTTTATAAAAGCCCTTACAAAAATTTAATTATACATCAATTATTTCTAGAAATATAAGTCTGTTTTTCTGAAATGATAGATTAGAATATGAATAAAATAAGGAAAAACTAGACACTTAATGTGAGTGGAGATGAGTCAAAAATGAGTAAGTTTTTATTTGGTAATTATTTGTTTTACGGTGCTGTTTTCGGTTTAGCAACAGTCACTTCTTCTTTATTACTTTCTTACCTGACTTTTTCTTGTTATTTGTTCAGCTATCGACTATTTGTTTTTATCTAGCATTACTGTATGCTTTTTTTAAAATTTGTGTACAAAAAGATCAAACATAAACCTTAAAATGTTACTTAACATACCAGCTTAGATAGTGTTGGTGTTATTTTAGATTTAAATTGATCGTCAAAATTTACTTGCTACCCGAGGTGATGATAAATGGTAACAGTATTTGTGTTTGTTATGGGTTTTGATTTCAGTGACAATAAAGTATTGTATTAGTACATAAAAAGAAGATTCAAGAGTTTAACCCCCATGAGGTTTTTAATATTTTGTATTAATATTAATATTTATTTTAGCTGTAGTTTCAATGCAACATTGAAGTAACTCTTGAATAAATTTTTCCTTAATTCTCATCAGCGTAATTTTTACTTAATAGATGTGATATAAATATTTGGAGGAATTGATATGAAATTTTATGAAATAATCATCTGTATTACTTTTTATATTTTTAGCCTTATTAGTTTGGTTTACCAATATTCTCGATTCATTTCATTTCTTAAACCAGTAATTGTTATATTTTGTATTGCTAGTTTTTACTACAATGTTATATTCCCAAGAAACAAAGACATGGATATAAAATAATGAAGGAATAATTGAAGCGACCTCAAAAATTAAACTTTTGGGGTCGCTTCATCTTTTTCTATTTTTCCAATTTAGATAATTTATGATTCAATCGCAATGCGTTTAGCACAACTGATACGGAACTGAAACTCATCGCAGCTCCTGCAATCATCGGACTTAATAATGGGCCTCCAAAGAAATGTAAGACACCCATCGCTACTGGAATTCCAATTACATTATAAATAAATGCCCAGAATAAGTTTTCTTTAATCGTCATCATTGTCATTTTACTTAATTGAATCGTTTTAGCCACTAATCTTAAATCATCTTGCATCATGACCATATCGGCAGTTTCAATAGCAACATCTACTCCAGATCCAATCGCAATTCCGACTGTTGCTTTAGCAAGTGCAGGTGCATCATTAATGCCATCTCCTACCATGGCTACTTGATAGCCTTCATCTAATAATTGTTGGACAACACTTGCTTTTTCATTTGGCAATACTTGGCTATATACCGTCTCAATTCCTACTTCATCTGCAATCGCCTTGGCTGTTTTTCATGATCTCCTGTAACCATTCTAACTTGAAGTCCTAATGCTTTCATTTGTTGAATTGCTTCTTTACTCGTTGCTTTAATCGTATCCGCAACTACAATAATTCCAGCTACTTGTTTTTGAATGGCTACGAACATCGCTGTTTGACCCTGAGAAGCGACTCCATCAATTACAGCATTATAATCATCTACCAGCAATTTCTTGATTTTTGTAATAATAAATGATTTCCTAGTAACACTTCTTTTCCATCTACAGTTCCTTGAATTCCCATACCAGAAATAGATTGGAATTGTTCAATTGGTAAAACTTCAAATTCTTGTTTTTCAGCTTCTTCCACGATGGCTTTTTCCCAATGGATGTTCCGAATGTTTTTCAATTGATGCTGCTACTTTTAGTACTTCTTCTTTTTGAATAATCATTGAATACTTGAATATCGACTACTTTAGGTTTTACCGTTTGTAATCGTTCCTGTTTTATCTAGTAAAACAACACCTACATGTCCAGCTTCTTCTAAAAGCGGCACTACTTTTAATTAAAATCCTCTTTTAGCACCGAAACCTGTTCCTACCATAATGGCTGTTGGAGTGGCTAATCCCTAACGCACATGGACATGCAATGACTAATACAGAAATCATTACGGTTACGACAAATTCAACAGATTCCCCACCAATCAATCCCCAATATAGACCTGCTATTAGAGATAATCCCATCACGATTGGAACAAAATTCCGGCTACACGGTCTGCAATGGCAGCGATTGGAGCTTTAGATCCTTGGGCTTCTTCTACTAAACGAATAATTTGGGATAAGGTTGTATCTTTCCCAACTTGACTCACTTCTACTTGGAATGAACCAGTTGCGTATTCAACGTAGCACCAACAACTTTACTCTTCTTCTTTTTGAATACTGGGACACTTTCACCTGTAATCATGGACTCATCAACAAAGCTTTCTCCAGAAATAATAACCCCATCCACAGGAATTTTTCACCTGGTCGAACGAAGACTACTTCGCCAACTTGTAATTTCTCTACTGGAACCTCAACTTCTTTTCCATCACGAATGACTGTCGCTACTTTTTGGAGATAAAGCGACTAATGATTGAATCGCTTGAGAAGTTCTTCCTTTTGTTAAAGTTTCAAAATATTTTCCTACGGTAATAAAAAGCTAAAATCACTGCTGCAGATTCTACATAGAGATGCATCACATAATGATACTCTCCACCAAAAATACGAATCGTACTCCATACACTATATAAAATGGCAGCACTCGTTCCCAATGCAACTAATGAATCCATATTCGGATGCTTTCTAATCAATGCCTTAAATCCATTCACAAAATAACTACGACCCACCCATAAAATAGAGTTACTAAAAATCAATTGCGTTACAGAAAATACAATTGGATGTTCCATCGGCTGTAGATTTGTGGAAGAGGAAGTCCAATCATTTCCCCCATCGCAATATAAAGTAATATATTAGCAAACACACACTGATACCCATGCTCTTACTTTAAGTGATTGTAATTGTTTTTCTTTTTTAATCGCTGTTTTTTCTAACACATCTTCTTGATCATTTATCAATATAGCCTGATATCCAGCTAGAGAAACAGTTTCCATAATTTTTGTACATCTGCTTCCTTTGGATTAAATTGCACCATCATTTTTCAGTCGCTAAATTCACATTGGCTTCTTTAACGCCTGGAAGATCTCGGACAACTTTTTCAACCGTACTGACACAACCCGCACATTGTAATCCTTCTAATGCAAATTCTTCTTTCTTCATGATTAACAACTCCTTCTTACTATTATGCTAATTCAGCTTGATATCCTGCTTTTGATACAGCTTCAATATTCTTTGTTCATCCACTTTATCTTGTAAAAATTCTACATTCAGCTTTTTAACTTCGAAATCAACACTTGCTTTTTCAACACCTTCAACAGCACTCACTGCATTTTTCAACAGCTTTCCGCACACCCTGAACATTTTTAATCCTTCTACTTTTAAATTCTTTTATCATTTTTAAAACCACCTTTCTTAAATTTACATTTGTAAACTTCATAAATTGATTATACCTCTTATTTTTAAAAAGTCAATCACAAAAAGGAAGACCAAAAAGTCTTCCTTAAAAATATTATTCTGCTAATTCAGGACGAACGTCAATTACTCGACCTTCTTTTTCCATTGACGGAATTCTGCTGCTGCTGTAAATAAAACGTCTGTTGATGAATTTAGAGGCAGTTTCACAGAATCTTGTAACACCCCAATAAAGTCAAATCAACCCCAACAACTTGCATTGCGATATCATTTGAAATTCCGAATAAACTACATGCAACAGGAATTAATAATAATGATCCTCCAGCTACTCCAGAAGCACCACATGCTGCTACTGTTGATAATATACTTAGTACTAACGCTGTTAAGAGTCTGCTTGAATACCCTAGTGTATTAACTGCAGCTAATGATAATACTGTGATTGTAATTGCTGCACCCGCCATATTAATTGTTGCCCCTAAAGGAATCGATACTGAATAGCTATCTTCATCTAATCCTAAATCTCTACATAATTCCATATTTACTGGAATATTGGCTGCTGAACTACGAGTGAAGAAAGCTGTAATGCCGCTATCTTTCAAACAACGGAAAACTATTGGATAAGGATTTTCTTTAATCATAAAAATACAATAATTGGATTCACTACTAATGCAACAAAAACATACTTCCAAGTAAAACCATAATTAACTCACCATACGAAGCAAATACTCCTACTCCATTTTCTGAAACAGTTGTATATACTAACCCCATAATCCCAAACGGTGCACAACTAATCACTACTTTCACAACATAACTTGTCGCATCTGCTACTTGTTGTAAAAACAGACTTCATAGATGCATCTGCTTTACGGAATGCAAAAACCAAAAATAACTGCCCAAGATAAAATACCAATATAGTTTCCACTCATTAAAGCATTCACTGGATTATCTACAATTTTTAAAATTAATGTTTGTAATACAGAAGCAATTCCTTCTGGTGCCTTAATCTCTGATACAGAATCTGTTAATGTTAGTGTAATTGGGAACGCAAAAACTAGCAGAACCCCCACTAATGCTGCTGCAAAGTACCCAAATAAATATAAAATCACAATTGATTTCATATTTTGTTTCATGTCCTTTCTTTATGTTGTAGCTAAAGCACTTAGCACAATAAAGAATACTAATAATGGTGCAATTGCTTTTTAGCGCACTTACGAATACTGTTCCGATAGTTCCTACCGCTACTGCTTGAGGAACGAAAATTCCTAATAAAATACCGATAATCATACCAATGACGATTCGGTTAATCAAACTTAATTGACTCCAATAATTTAATACTTGTTTCATCTTCTTGCCCCTATTCTCTTCATATAGCGACAATCATACACAAAACAAACCCTATTTTGTCAACAAAAATCACGAATTAGATACATTTGTATCTATGTTGTAAAAACACTTCTTTTTCAATGCTTTTGAGGAAGAAAAACTTTACCCTCCTCTATTTTACAAAATGATTTCTTCATCTAATAAGATTTTCAATCCATCTGAAGATGATGAGTGATCCCAAAGAATGGTTAGATTTTCCTCTTGCAATAAAAGACTGCATGATTTCTGTTTCCAGTTTGAGCGTCTAAATTCGCTGTCACTTCATCTAATAATAACACTTGCGGATTTCTCACTAGAGCTCTTGCTAGAGAAATGCGTTGTAATTGTCCTCCTGACAATGTTGAGGAAGTATCTCCTATCATTGTATCTAAATCCTTGAGGCAATTGTTCCACGACGGATTTCAACAACACTTTATCCAGCACATTCCAAATTTTATCATCCGGTATTTCTTCTTGAAAAACAATGTTTTCATGAATACTTCCTTGAAAAATATGAGGATTTTGTTCCACATAAGCAATCGAATCGTATAGTTTTGAATAAGAAATTTATTTAATTCTTTTTGATATAAAGTTACATTTCCCTGATATCCTTCAATTTTTTTCCACCTAAAATATTTAGCAGAGTAGATTTCCCTGTTCCACTTTCTCCCCTAATAGCATATTTATGATTTTTGAATAAGTTTTACTAAAGGTTTCAACACGATAGCATCCCCATAAGAGAACTGAAGATTTTTCTATATTGTATAACACTTCTGCATCATCCAATGTTTCTACAGCATTCTCCTCTGCTCGTGTTGAGGGCGTTAATGTATCAATTTTTTTCAAATAATGGTTTTGGCACTAGTGACCATTGCTAATTCTTGACTCATATTTCCAACGGCATTAAAAATAGTTCCTACTAAACTTGTTGTTGCTAAAATAGCCCCTACGAGTTACCATTCCTTTTGTCACTAAATATCCCTGTAAATAAAAAGATGGAAATTTGACTAAGGACATTTCCAAAAAGCCACCTAAAACTGCTACTTTTTCGCAAAAGATTTACTATAATTTCTTCTGAGTAAAACCTAATTGTTCAGAAGCTTGATGAATTTTTTCTTTAAAAATATTTCCATTGTTGAAACACAAAAATCGTATCGTACGCTAATAATACGTCAGAAATAATTTGATTCAATCGTTCATTTTTCCTTTTGTTTTATGCACGGTTTTCTTAGATAGTTCTTTAGCATAAACCTTCGGCAATAGAAGTAAAATACCAATTTCAATCATCACAACAACGACTAAACTCCAATGAATACTCCATAACCCAATCGTTGAAAATACGATTCTAAAATTCCCTTAACAAGGAAAAAAACTTGGATTAACTGCCATTTCTTGAATTTGATCCATATCACTTGTAAACCAAGCAATATAATCATGATTCTTCTTTTTGATGAAAAATGAGCATAAGATGTATTGGAAATAGCTTCACTCACTTCATCTCTCCAAATCGTTGCAATTTTTTTGCTTTACAAAGGAGCGATAACGAAGATCCATATACGTTACTGCTAGAAAAACAGCATATACCGCTACTAATAATAAGGCGCCCATTCCGAATTGATGAAAATCTAAATCCACCAGAAAATTTAATAAATCTGCATGGATAAAAGCTTGTCCATAACTCTAATCCCTTCTAAGCTACAAAAAAATAATGAAAAATAATTATGAGTCTGTAATTTTAACTTTCGAATCATGTCATACTCCCCTTTTTAAAAATCGAATGTTTACTTACAGTATACTTTTCCCCATAAACACTTTTGAAAAATCATCCTATAGTTGGATTTATTCTATTTCACACAAAACACACTCTAAATATTCTTGATATTGAGAAGCCTTTTTCACTTCCTTTAAATTTTTAAAAATATCAATCATCTTCAAACACTCTTGTTTCTCCCTTTTTCTACATAACCTTGATAAATATGAAGAATCCCTTGTAAATAGTTGAAAACGAATTTTTCTCATAATAAAATTCTTCATCTTGTAATAACTCAATTAAATACACTTTCTACTTGGCTAGCTTCAGATGAATTTGCTTCAATATCTTCTAAAAATATTTAATAAAATACGACATAACATTCGTTTTATGCATCGTATCCTGTTTTTTCCTAAACGAGCTTTTTCTAAAGATAGAATCTATATATAAATGTGTTTCTTTAGTGGATAAACAAAAAAACAATATTCCCGAATAACTCCCATTCATAATCTCCCCACTCTTCTACTTCAAACAAATAGGATTGAATCACTCTTTTTGTTTCATCTCAAGATTTTTACCTTGTAAATACTGTAGATGAGCTTCCACCAAAATTTGATTATGAAGATGTCGTCTATTTCTATCAGATTGAAACAATTGTTTTTCTTCTTCTTTTAAATTTTCTAATAAATAAACGATCTTTTGACTTTTTAAAAAGTGTCTAATTTTTGTAGGAATTCCTTTTTGAGAATGTTTTTGAAGTCACTAATTGTTCGAATTCATCTAAGGAGACATTTAATCGTTCTAACAAATTTCAAAAATTTCACTCGTTATTTTACTTTCTCCTCTTTCAAACTTCGATAAAAAGTTTTTACTTAAAAATACCTTCTACTAACTCTTTTTGCGTTAAATGTTTTTCTTGTCTAATTTTTTAATAAATTCTCCATGTCCCATAACTTCTCCCTCAAGTCATCCTATAAGATTACTTTTTACTCAATATTTTTAGTTTTTATTATACTCATTTTATTGAAAAAGGAGTAAAAGATTATGACAAGAAAAATCGTTGAGAAATTTACCAAAAATCCAAAACCACGCCCTAAACTTATCAGAAATTATTCAATCTCTAAAATAAAAACTATCGAGTTTAGTTACCCGATAGTAGTTCTAGATCTATAGTTTCATATATTTTGTAGATCGACCATTTCCTACTTGTTGTATCTTTTCTGAATCCTGTAATTCTTTTAATACTCGTTCAATTGTTCTTTTTTCTACGCCATTTTTAAAGATTTTGGCGTAGAAAAACACGAAATAGCGAGATTAATCTACGCCATTTTTAATCGTTTTGGCGTAGAAAAACTAGAAATCTGGCGAGATTAGCCTCTATAAACACAAAAACTACCGAGCCCATTGACCCGATAGTTACTGTATATTATTCTTCTGTTTCTTCTTCGTTTTCTTCTTGTTCGTACGCTTCTACTTCTTCTGAAGTTAGTAAGTGTACATGAATACGACGAAATTCTTCCATTTTTCTACTAAAGTTGGTTTTAATAGAACATTTTCTTGACGAACTTCTACTACTTCGTCATCTTCAGGGAAATACCCTAATTCTTCTAAAATAATTCCCGCCATCGTATCCACTTCATCTGAATCAATGGTTGTTTGGAACGTTTGATTGAATTTTTTTCTAATGTCATTCCCGCATCAATTAGAAATTCTTCTCATCAATTTCACGGTAACTCATTTCTTCCACATCATACTCATCTTCAATTTCTCCGACGATTTCTTCAATTAAGTCTTCCAATGTCACGACACCTTCAACTCCACCATATTCGTCTTTTAAAATCGCCATATGTTGACGTGTTTTTTTCTAAATTCCACTAATAAATCATCTACGAAAATTGTTGAAGGAACAAATAATGGCTGATGCGCTAAATCCATTAATTGGATTTGATCAAATCCTTGTTCTTTTGCTGCTCTTAAAAACGTCTTTAGAATGTAAAACTCCAATGACATTGATCTTTATCTTCTTCATAAATTGGGAAACGAGAATAAGAACTACTTAAAAATGATTTCGATATTTTTCTGCTAAATCATCTTCCACATCAAGCATTAATGTGTCCAGTTCTTGGAACCATCACTTCTCTAGCTAGTTTTGAATCTAGAGATAAAGACTCCCTTGAAGCATTGTGAATTCTTCTTTATCGATTGCACCATCATTGCGACTATTCGCTGAAGAAAATTCATTTCACTACGTGTCAATTTTTCCCTTGTTCATTATTAAATTGAATAGGAGTCATTCGTTTTAAATACCCAGTTGAAACAGTTAAAAATCCATACAAATGGTTTGGAAAGTGACAAATAAAAATAATTCCCTGCCGTATGTAAGGCAATCGGTTCTGCTAATTGCAGTGCTACTTGTTTTAGGATATAATTCCCCAAACACTAATGTTAAATAAGAAAGAATCAATGTTACGATTAATAATGCTAATGTTTCTGCCCCCGGTACATTCTCCAATAATGGTTGAATACGTGAAGCAAAACTTGTTGCTGCAGAAGCACTCGAGAAGAATCCTGCTAAAGTAATTGCTACTTGAATGGTTGCTAAAAATTCATCTGAATTTTTCTAATAAACGCATTACTCGCTGCGCCTTTTTATCTCCTTCACTCGCTTTTTGACTCATCTTTCCTTGATTGACTGATACAAAGGCAATCTCCGCTGCTGCAAAAAAATGCATTTATGGCAGTTAATAGTACAATAATTAAAATCTGGATTCCCAGCGAACTCCCATCAGAATCTGCTGTCATCATTCAGTTATCCCCTTTACTTTGTTAATTTTTTAAAAATATACAAATATCATACTCACTTTTTGTGTAAAATGCAAGATATAAAGTCCATTATATAGAGATTTTTGCCCCCTATTTTAATACACAATAAATTTGTTAGGGTATCATACATTTGTGACAAAAAAGAGTACAAAAAGAGAACCAATGTTATACTGAAGTTGCTCAAAAATCAGGAAAAGAGGTCTTCTTATGAAATCTATTATAACAGAAGAAATCAAATTAAGACAGCGTGCAGTAGAATATGCAATAAAAATCATGATAATAACGCTAAAGCAGCAAGAAAATACCATACAACTAGACAACAAATTGCTCGATGGAGAAGTCGATATGATGGAGCACTGCACAATCATTGCTTCCCAAAAAGTCGAAGACCGTTACATCATCCGAATGAACACAAGACAGAAGAATTAGAACTTATACGTAAAATGTACAAACGTTATAATAGAGATGGATTAGCAGAGATTTATGTCCAATGTCAAAGTAGAGGGTACACACGTTCATATGGTGCTATGAAAAATGATTAAAAACTTCAATTAACTGAGAAGAAAGAAAAAGAACGTATCCTAAGAGTAAATGGACACCAATACCAACTACTTATCCAGGAGAAAAAGTACAAATCGACATTAAATATGTTCCGCAACATTGTATAGGATGGGACAGTAAAGGTATTAAATATTATCAACAACAGCTATAGATGAATTTAGTAGAAAAACGAGTATGTAAAATTGTAGACGAGAAAAAGCGTTACACATACAGCGGCATTTTTTTAGATAATTTAGAAGAAAAATTTTGGATTTAGAATTAAAACTGTTCAAACAGATAATGGACGTGAATTTACAAATGATCCAGAAGTAACTACTAAAAACGATTTTTCGAACAAAAATTAGAAGAAAAAGGCATTAAACATATAAAAACAAGACCTTACTCTCCATGGCAAAATGGAAAAAGTAGAACGTAGTCATAGAGAAGATGGAAGAAGATTTTACAATCGAGTATTCAAGAGTTTAGATAGTTTAATTAAAGCACATACAAGATATATTAGTAGAGGAAATAATGTAGCTAGATGTGTATTAAATTTTAAATCTCCAAATCAAATAGTACAGCAGCACTTGTTACAATCGGCTTTAATGTATTGAAGTTCAACGCTTTTCTTCCTTTGTCAAGGGACGCTTCGCTCTAAAGCCCTTGACAAAATCCAGGCGTTAAACTGTTTTTGTGTACAAGCCAATTGTCCCACAAGTTGTATTGACACTGGTTCGTGTCACAAATGTTTGTGTTTCTTAGATTTTTGCCCCTATTTTAATAATAAATTTCTAGTTACTTTTTAATTCTTTCTTCGCGGCGATACGTGAAGGGATAAGACCAGCTAACATGGTAAGGATAATTGAGATACCGATGAGATAAGTGCTGCAGACAACGGTAATTGTGCCACATTCTAACTTTGCTATTTTTCTCAACAATCGCATTAGTGGGAAAACAGCAAGTACTGTAATTCGATACCGAGTAGCCCGGAAATAAATCCTTCGATGACGGTTTCGGCCGTGAAGATGCGACGGATGTCTTTCTTCGAAGCCCCCATTGCACGTAGAATTCCGATTTCTTTTGTACGTTCGAGAACCGAGATGTAGGTGATAATCGCAATCATAATCGATGATACGATGAGCGAGATGGCTACGAAACCAACGAGTACGGTTGTAATCACGCCCACCATTGTCGTAATCGAAGACATGATGGTTTGAATATCGTCGGAGTAGGCGAGCACTTTGTCGTCTTCGCCGGCGTCTTTTTTCGCCGTGTTATAGGCGTTGATGAAGTCCTTCAACTCTTGTTTTTGTTGGAACGAAGAGGTGTAGAACTCGATGGCAGCCGGTTTGGATTTGTCGATAACACCCAATTTCGCCAAGTTTTTCCTCGTAAGTAGTAGCTGAGTTTCGTTGTATTGTTGGATGTATTGCGCTTGTTGTTCAGGCGTCAATTTGACCAACTGGATTTTTTTCTTCGGTTAAATCAGCCGAATTGAATGGTTTTGGATCTTTGGCAAATTCTTTTCCAGTAAATACATTGATGGTTGGGTTGGCTTCTTGCTCTTTTACGATGTCACTATTTTGAATTTGCTCAGAAGTGTAATCGATAAGGGCGCTTGTATAAGCCACACCACCAGAAGGAGAGTTCACACCAGAACTGGTACCTTCTTTTTGACGAAGAACGCCGACGATTGTAGCTCGAGCCCATTCTCGATTTGCGTCTTCATATAAACTGTACGTTAATTTTATTCATCCATTGGTTATTTTTTCTTTGACGAATCTGTTCGTGTTCACAACGGCTTTTGAATGTTTTTCCGATGAAATCACTATATTGATATATTTGTGATTTAAGTTCATCGAGTTTCTTCACTATCGTTTTAATTCGCTAGGGTCTTTAATGCGTAAGCTATAAAGGAGCAAGTCGCTAATTTGATTATCTTCATCCACGATAAGGACGATTTCAGATTTATCATTTGGAAGTCGACCTTCTAGCACGTCATATTGCGTATTAAGCATCTCCCTCGTCGCTTGAAAGTTGGCTCCAGTAGTCAATATTTTGCAAGTAACCTTTAATCGTTTGGTTCGACGTGTCGATTTCTTCCGATAAGTTTGACGGAAGAATGCTCTTGGACCGCTCTGATGTAAAATCACTAGCGTAAATGTACGGTTGTAAATTGTATTGGTAACGAATGTCTTTGGTAAGGGTTGCGACTTCGGATGCGTGTTCATCCAAGTAAGTCTTGAAAGGCGCGAGGTCGTTTTTCCCAATTTGTTTTTCAATAAAATTCGTCAACACCGTATTGACTCCGAGTTCGTTATTGTCTTTATAAGGTTTTATCACTCAAATCCGGAGAGGTTGCAAGCAAAGCTACTGTGGTTCGTTGCTCTCTAATCGTCAGAGGAAGAAAGCGAGGGTGTCTTCTTGCACTTTCTTCACGTAGTTGCTCACACCGTTCGAAAGGGCCAGAATAAGGGCAATTCCCGATAATCCCAATAGAACCGGCAAAGGCAGTCAGGAAGGTGCAGCCCTTCTTCGTCAATAGGTTATTAAACGAGAGGGCTAGAGCTGTCATAAAGCTCATCTTCGTCTTCGTGAACTGAATATCGCCTTGTTTGGTTTCTTCGGTTGATTCTGTATGGATTCAGAGTCGCTTAAGATGTTTCCATCTAATACTTGTACGATACGATTGGAGTACGCCTGTGCCAACTCTGGGTTATGCGTCACCATGATAACGAGACGTTCTTGGCGATGTCTTTTAACAACTCCATGATTTGAATTGAAGTCTCAGAATCAAGCGCTCAGTCGGTTCATCGGCTAAAAACGACTTTTGGATTATTGACAAGGGCACGTGCAATCGCGATTCGTTGCATTTGTCCCCCAGACATTTGGTTTGGTTTCTTATATAAATGATCTTTCAATCCAACTCGTTCGAGCGCTTCGATGGCACGTTTCTTGCGTTCTGCTTTAGAAACACGCAGAGAGCGTCATCGCAATCTCGACGTTTGAGAGTGCCGTTTGATTGTCGATAAGATTATAGATTGGAAGACGAAACCAATTGTGTGGTTTCTGTAGCTATCCCAATCTCGGTCTTTAAATTGTTTTGTTGATTTTCCTTGGATAAAGTAAATCACCCGATGTGTATTGATCGAGTCCGCCGATGATATTTAATAGAGTGGTTTTCCCTGAACCCGATTGTTCGAGAATTGAGACGAACTCATTTTCACGGAAACGGATCGAGATATCTTTTCAACGCGTGAAATTCTTGATTTCCAGTTTTGATATATTTTTGAAATATGTTGTAACTGTAACATTGTCTAACTTCCTTTTTAGTTTTTATTAAGTCTAATAACATGTTTTTCTTCGTAACGATAGAGATATTGCCTAAAACTATTACCTAGAAAAGGTCATTCATCATTTTGTTGCTAATTTTTATATGAATACACTACAGTAATCCCAATCGTTAGCAATAAAACGCTACTTACAAGAATCATTGCTAGTGATTCGCTCACAAATAATGAAATTAAAATAAAGATAATTCCACAAATCATACTCGCCAATCCGAAGAATCGTTGTGTTTTACGAAAAGCTTCATCATTATTCATAATCCAAGGCACACGGAATCCAAAGTGCTTGTTCGTTTTCTTTTAATTTTAGGACTAATATTTCCAACAAATATCATAAACATCCCAATATAGAAATGCCATCAAACGTCCCATTTGGGATACCATACTATACCCTGTTAAAATTAAAAAATTGGAAAAAGGCGATAGCGTTAAACAATACTAATGTTACTCTGAAAATATAACGGCTACATTTCCTTGTTATGACTTCCGACTAATTCTTTAAAAATCAATCCATTTGATCAAGCCAGATAATAATAAAATGAAAATTGGTAATATTAAAATCGTCCAACGGGAAGCTGTTGCAACCACATTTCCTTCTAAGTCAAAAACGAAAACGATTGTCTCTCAGGTGCATACCAAACAACGCATAAAGCAAGTAAGATAGGTAAAAAGGTTAAAATGACATCTAATAAATAAATCTTTCTTTGTTCTACTTAACATATTAATTACCTCCAATAATTGAATTCATCCAAACAATGTGCCTCTTCTAAAACGGTTAAATTTAATTCATAATATATAAAGTTCTTTTCCTTTGTTTCATAAATTAAATCCGCCTGTTTTTAACTTCTTTATATGATACGACAATGCTTGTGGTGTGATTTGTAAGCTATTTGCTAAGTCCCCAGTATTTGTTCGGCCCTGTCGTAAAAATTTCTAAAATCTTCCGACGGTTTTCATCCGATAATGCAGACAAAATATCATTTACAGACATATAATCATCTCTTTCTGTAAAATTTTCTTTAAATAGATAATACTCCTTCAAAAACAAAATGCAAGAGTTATTTAAAAATATTTTTAAATGAGATGTTCAAATTTTTTACAATAAAAAACACCGGTATTTTTGAAGTGAATAAAAATGAAAATACTCATAGAGATTCGCTTCATGAAGCTCCTGTCGTCCATTTGCTACAGCTATTTTTACTTGTTTTCTATTTTTCGTATTATTCAACAGACTTCAAAAAGCCTCTAACATATCAACCTTTTTCAGCATATGGTCCTACTAATATTCCTAGCACCGCTAAAATCAAAACGATAAAAATACATGGGCCAAATATAAACCTCCAACCCGACTTGCGGATTGAACCGTACAAACGCAGGCGCCACCGCTTCAATAATCACACGATGCAATACCTTCCCCAACAATAGCCCCACTCCAATACCAATCACAGAAAGAACCATCGTTTCACGATAAATATATAATGTCACCTCTCGATTCAAAAAGCCTAACACCTTAATGGTCGACAATTCCCGAATCCGCTCTGCCACGTAATCGTTGTTAAATTATATAAAATAACAAGCTAACAGAACTGACACTATCGTTAATAAAATCATCCACTCGACTCAATGAACCAACAATCGTTTCAATCCGATGAATCATAGAAGTATTTTTGAACAACGGCCTTCACTCCATCTTGAGCTAATAATTGAGCAGACATCTTACGTACACTATCCGCATCTTTTCTTTAAAAACTAACAAAAGCTTGCGTTTTTGTTGGAGTTTCTTGAGCCAGTGTTTCATAAACCGTTGGCGACATGATCATAAAGTGCCCTGCTACATTTTCAATAATGCCTGACACAACCATCTCTTTCATCACACCGTCTTTAATTGGTAAACGAACCGTTTCACCTTCATGAACATTCAATAACTGAGCTAATTTTCGATAAGAAGACTCCCTCATCCGTCAGAGATTTCTGTCGCTGTTTCGCATCATACAACCGTAAATAATGACTTAACTCTGCCTCTTCTCCTACTAATATAGTTAGGGATTGTTCCTCATGTACTCCAGCAATTTTAGTAGCAATCGTTTCACTATGTACCTCACTATAATGCTCAATTTCTTTTGTAGATAATAATTGGCTCAACGCTTCTTGTTCTGTTGAAGTCATTACAGCTTCTTTGACAACAATGGCATCATACGTAATAATTTCCCCAAATTGTCGATGTGAAATACCTGATAAAGAAGATAAAATTCCTCTTCCGGCAAATAATAAAGCCACCGAACCAGCTACCCCAAAATATTGTCATCAACATTCTTTGTTTATAACGGAAAATATTTCGTGCTGTTACCTTTTGAGTAAAACTAAATCTCTCCAAATAAATGGTACATATTCCAACCAAATTTTAGAACCTTACACTTGGAGCTTTGGGTAATAGTAAACTTGCTGAACTTTCTTTTTAATTCTCGATACACGCAATCCATATAGGGTGGAATAACACTACAACCAATCGAACATAGTAGCGCTACTAAAGTAATCGGGAAATTAAATAGGAGAGAAATCGAAGGCAGGATTGTTTCTTTTAATAAAGTAATCCCTAATATACTTGGTAAAAAGTAAGTCCCTAATCCGATTCCTATAATCGTTCCAATCATTCCCGCACTAAATCCATAAAAAGCAAATTTCTTCATCACATCAAACGTGCTATAACCTAGCGCTTTTAAAAATGCCGGCATTCATTCGTTCTTCATTGACAAAACGAGTCATCGTCGTCACTGTCACAAGAGCTGCTACAGCATATATATACAACCGGGAATAAATTCGCTACAGCATAGTCCCTTCTGCAGTAGACTTCATATTTAAATAACACCTTCACTGCCTAGCATAGTCGAGCGAGTATAAACAGAATAACGAGGTTTCGTTAGTTTAAAGCTTTTGACTTTTGCATCTTCTAAATCCGTCTTAGCTGACCAATCTTTTCTTCAGCTTTTTCTTTTCATCTGTATATTGGTTTTGTTTTCTTCAATTTCTTGTTTTGCTTTTCGCTACAGCTTCCTCACCAGCAGAAATTTTTCTCTTTCCTTCTACTAAAGCTCTTTGCCCAACATCTAGCGTATTTTTGTTTATACTGAATGATTGCTAAACCCTCTTGGTATTGTTTCAAGCCTTCTTGATAACTAGCCCAAATCCATCTCTCGTATGCGTTAATCCTTGTTCATAAGCGGTAGTTCCGCATCCAATTCTTGTTTTTGTTGAAGAATTTTTCTTGCACTAGCAGATAATGCTGTTTGAGGAAGCCCTCTTTCTTTTTGAGATTCTAATTTCTTTTCTGCTTCTGCTAATTTCTTTTTCCCTTCTTGTAAAGGCGCTATTTTGTTTATTCAAAGTTTGTTTGGAAGTTTCTAACTGTACTCGATTAGCTTTCAAGTAATTCAAACTGATTTTTGTAAATTTTTGCTTTTGCTTGTTGAATTTCTTGATTTCCTCTATTGAGAGATGCCTGATTTTTGAGCAGAGTTCTATTTTTGGCTTTGAACTAATTTACCTTCTTGATTTGCTATCTGTTGTCTGCTCATCTTCGAGCTTCATTTTTCCCTCTTCTAGTTGATTTTTAGCTTGAGAAATTTGTTCTTCTCCATCTTGGATTTTTCCATCTGCTTCCTCTTTTAAATCATTCAGCCTTACGGTTCCATTATCGGATAATTTTTCTTCGATAGATTGTTGAATCCAAACCACTTCATCTAAGTATTCCCTACTAAATGTTTTCAAACTACGTAAATTCGGATAACGTAAACGGGCAATCGTATAAACAGAACTATCAAAACTTTCTTGTGGAACAATGGCAAATCCTGATAAGTCTCCACTTCCTGCAGTCGAGACTCCTTTACTATTTTTGATAAAATTTCACTGGAATGAGTAAATCCGGTGATTTTAAACTCGTGCTGTTTTAATAATGACGGAGACTTCACTTCATTTAAGCTAATGGAATCACCAATATGATAACGATTGGATAACTGTTCATCTAATACGACTTCATCCAGATGACTTGGATAAGCTCCACTCACTAATTCTACTTCGATTGCTGAGCAGTCTTAGAAAATACTCGAATCGCTCTCGGGCTATCTTCTATCACGGTATCTACAAAATATCCAAATTCGACTTCGGCATTTTCTTCTCGTAATTCTTCTTGGTCTTTTGGACTTAATCCATAATCTGCCACTACAAAAATATCCGCTGTATGATATTTTTCCAAATATTGATGAACCGTCTCTTGAATATCCGGACCCGAGAACTTTTTAATCCTACTAATGCAAATGAACCAGCATCATTAAACATAAGATAGATAAAAATCTTCCCTTCGATTCCTTCAATGAAGAAAGAATCGCTTTATTCAATATTTTCTTTTTCACGATTCTTCTCCTCTCAATATTCTAATTCCTCAATCGCTTGCGGAGATTCATTTAACACGATACTTTTTACCCTAGCATCATGCATATGAATGACACGATTCGCTAATGGTGCTAATGCCGTATTATGGGTGACGATAACAACAGTCGCTCCATAATCTCTTGACATTTCTTGTAAAAATCTTCAATACGCTTGCCTGTTTGATAATCCAATGCCCCTTGTAGGCTCATCCACAAAGTAAAAATCTTCGGCTTTTCGCAATTGCTCTAGCAATCGATACCCTTTTGTTGTTCTCCCCGATAATTGTGCAGGGAAATTATGAAGACGATGCCCTAATCCTACTGCTTTCAACGCTTCTTCTGCATCCCAAAGCATCCTTCACAATTTTCAGCAGCTAATTCTACATTTTCTTTTTGCTGTTAAATTTGGTACTAAATTATAAAATTGAAAAACAAATCCTACATCATCCCTACGATAATACGTTAATTGCGTTTTCATCAAAGTTTGAAATATTGACACCATCAATCCATACTTCTCCCTCATCATTTGTATCCATTCCCCTAAAAATATTTAAGACAGGTGGATTTTCCCTGCTCCAGATGCTCTAGAATAATCACGAATTCGCCTTTTTCAATTTCAAAATTCACATCATGATTGGCAATATTTCGTTTCTCCTACTTGATATCGTTTAAAACTATTTTTACTTGTATATATGTCATCACTTTTCCCTCTACTTATTAAATGAACAACGTGTTGATTATTGTTTAAATTTACTATATAATAGCGCTACAGAAATTTCAATACGCAATTAGAAAGCCGTGTGTTGATTTAAGAAGGATGAGACGATGGAAGTTCAAAAACGACAAACTCAAACGAAAAGAAATTTTTAAAAACAGCCTTAATTCAACTTCTTCAAGAAAAAGATTTTTGAAGCTATTACAGTTAGTGACATTTTCGCACTGCAGGCGTGAATCGTGGAACTTTTTATTTACATTATGTGGATAAATTCGATATGATGAATCAATTAGAAGAAGAAATTTTGCATCATATTCTAACACTTTTACATCAGTATCCTATTACTCAAAAACAAGAAGCCTATCCTGCAGTCGTTCAAATTTTCGAATATTTAAAAGAAGAATTTGAATTTATACACGCAGTCGCTACAAGCCGTTTCACGTATACGAACTCACACTCGTTCAGTTTTTAATCGAACTAATGGAAAAATGGATTCGATTAAACAAAATTTAAAACAAGAACTACCAATGCCAGAGGACTATGCTAGAGAAGTCTTCATTTATAGCAATAGCGCCATTATTTTTCACTGGATTTTAAAAGAGGGGTGGAATCCCTGAAGAAATTACTAAAATATTTCTTGGAATGTGCCAAGAATAAAGGAGACAAGTATGAAAAAAGAAATTATGAAAGACCCATTTTTCTTATCACAAAAGCAATCCCTGCTAATCCCTATTACGGATAAACAAGTCATTATCGACTTACAAGATACTTTACGTGCCAATCGTGACCGTTGTGTCGAGCTTAGCTGCAAATATGATTGGCAGTCATAAAGCCATTATTATTGCTGCCGCTGGTCCATTTGATATCGTAATGGTCAATCCAGTCATTACTAAAAAATCCCAACCGTACCAAACGGAAGAAGGTTGTCTCTCTCATACAGGAATGAAAAGCACTACTCGCTATCAAAAAATCGAAGTTCGCTATCAAAGATGCTATAGCTGAAAAACTCATACAGGAACATTTACAGAGTTTACTGCTCAAGTCATTCAACATGAGATTGATCAGTTTTACAGGATTTTTAATTTAATTATCGAATTCAGACATAAAACGAGCATCTCCCCAAATTGGAAATGCTCGTTTTCTATTCTTACTTTCTGATAACGGACTACCGAACTTGCCATTCTTGCAACGGTATGTCTCATACCCTCGAATCGCAACGGACTAAAGCAAAGATGTGTTTCACATCGGCTAAACCACCATAACCCGCATCTCCAATATGTTGAATATCGACTCCACAAATTTTATTGCGAATAGCGATTTGTTCAATGACTTCCTTAGAAGAACCTTCTTGACTAGTTCCAATGGCAGATAACACAAGTGTTTCATGTTCATGAGCAAATTGGACAATATCAATCAATGCTTCTTCTGTGAATCCAGGAACTGTTCCTACTGCTGGAACCATAAAATATCCGCTCCCTGCTTCAATCAGTTCCTTTGCAATTTCTCGATTCATTACAGGTTCTTTTTGAGCCTGCTCCATGCATTTTTCCAGCAATAATGACTCCTGTAAAATATTTTTCGCTTTTTGAATCGCTTGGGCAATTGCTTGATTCGTCACCCTGTACCAGGATTTCCCTGTTAAACAAATAAAGTCTAATCCTAACGCTTCTGCAGTTTCAATGTTTCTTTCGAGCAAATTCTTCCTGCTGGAATGACTAGTCGAGTTTCTAACATTTCTGCTTCTAAATCGACTGGTTCTAAGTTAGCACCAATTGGACGTCCGCATAATTCTTTTAATCGTGCAATTGGTTGCGCTACCTTCTACTCCGTATAATTTTGGATTTAAACAATCAAATCCATTTAAAAAGCATTAAGTCTCCCCAAATGCACTGGTGAATTTCCGCATGTGTTAACTCCGGAATAATTGGACGATGACGAATGGCCATTTCACAACATACCGTTCTCACCTCTCACCTGCCTGAATGGCTAGTTTAATTCTTCTGCAGAAAATTTTCTAAAAATCACTTGCCACACAGTTTAAAATTCTTTTTCCCATTGTAAAAGTCCCCTTTATTTTAAAATAGTAACTGCTTCTTTTCATACTTTCTAAATGACACAAATCATAGTCTCCGCTATCAGAATAGCGATATGAAACTTCTCCATTCGTTGTCGTTGGATCCACTGCCCAAGATTTAAAACTTCCATGAAGTTGTTCTAATCCTGTTTTTCTAAAATTTCTAGTTAGTTGGCAAGAAACGCCACATCCCCCTAAAAATTCGATTTGTTTTTCCATATTGTTTTTGCCATTTCGCTAAATTTTCCAAGCCGGACATAATATTTTTCCTTGCCCACTTGTTAAAAATACGAGTGCATCCTAATTCGATTAATGTTTCTAGTGTTTCTTCGGATTTTTACACAATCAAAAGCACGGTGAACAGACACTATCAGCACCGTATTCTTTACATAACTCAATCATTTTCTTTGTTGCATCCCAATCCATGTTCCCTTCGAGAGTTAAGAAACCAAAAGCTAAACCTTTTGCGCCTGCTTCTAAGAAAAATTTTTCGCATCTTCAAACATCACTTCTTTTTCCAATTCGTTATAACAAAAAACCGGCTCCTCTTGGTCCGAACCATACAAATAATAGGAATATCGATTTTTAACAGCTTGAGTTAAAACAGCTAATGATGGGCTTAATCCTCCTAAATGTAACGCACTATTTTAATTCGATTCGATTGGCTCCTGCAGCGAGCATTGATACAGTCCTCAATACCTCCTGCACAAATTTCTAAAGTTGTCATCCTTTCCCTCCTTCTAATGATGTTGTTATGAAACTTAATTCATACAATGCCTAATCCATAAATAATAGTATTCACTTTTAAATCTTCGATTCCTATCCACTCATTTGGAAGATGAGCGATATCTCTTTGTCCTGGAAAACTTGGTCCATATGCAATTATATTTGGAATTATTTTGGCATAAGTTCCACCCGTTGTTGTAACAGGCGTTGCATTGCCATCAACGACTTCTGATAGACTTTTGTAAAGTTTGCACATACTTTGAATCTTTATCATACAAAACTGGCTTCCAGGAACTAATTTCTTCTAAACGACTTCCTTCTGGAATATGTTTTCGAATATCCGATAATAATTGTTCTTTGGTCACAGAAGCTGGATAACTCATCGTCCACTCCACAAAAGTGTCTTTCTTCCTCTATTCCAACTGTATATCCTCTTAGTTGCATCATCCCAAAATCTTCATCGGAATAGTTAATTCCTAATTCTACTCCTTGATGAGTTGTATGAAGCAAATACTGATTGAGTAAAATCATATAATTCTGAAATCTGTTCTAAAGAACTACTCAATCGAACTTTCAATCGTCCCCTTTCTCCATAAACAACTGGCCATTTACAGTCTGGAGTCCATCCAAAAAGTAGGGGCTGTTCTTTTGTTAAATAATGTTTTACACAGCCAAATCCCGTTTCCTCATTTGTTCCAAATACAATTCGAATCGGACGGTCAAATTGAATTCCCTTTTCCTTCAATACATATAAAGGCAAAATAAATTCGACAAAATCGGTCCTTTATTATCTAACACGCCCGTCCAAAAGTTTTTCCCATCTCGCTTCGTTGCTTTTAACGCAGGACTTTCCCATCCTGTTCTAATGGCATGACATCTACATGTCCAAAAATGCCATAATATTCATCTTCTCAGTATCTCCATATTGTGCATAGCCAATTTTATTGTCTAAATTTTTCGTTTCAAATCCTAATTCTTCAGCGAGTGCTAATACTTCTAATAGAGCTTGTTTGGGGACCTTGTCCATAAAGGAGCTTCTGGTAATGATTCTCCCCGAACACTTTCAATGGCGACTAATCGCTCGATAGCTTTGTGCAATTCAGGTTGAATGTCTTCCAACGCTTTTGACTAAATCTCTCTTATTCCCATTTATTTCACCTCGAGTGGTTTCATCCGTTCTCTTAAATACTCATCCAACCATTCTTGAGTGGCTTTTTCATGAATCATTGTGCCATCTTCTTGTGGATGTACTCGGTAAACCGTTAAAGATTCTTTTTCGGTTGCTACTACAAAGAAAGTGGCAATATTGGTCGCTGCTCCCCATTCTCTCCTTTATTGTTCATCGCTACAACTGATAAATCCCCAGCATTTCCTCTTCGTTGGATTAATTTTTGATAAATTCTTCACTGCTGTTTCACACGCTTGTTGAGGATGCATTCCTTGTTCCATTAATCGAACAATTTCATGGAAATAATTCCCTTCATCAAATCTTCCTAAACCTGTAGCAGTTGCCCCACCAACTGTGCTATCCACATATAAGCCAGAACCAATAAATGGAGAATCTCCTACACGTCCTCTCATAAACAGTCCACTTGTAGATGTTCCGGCAACCATTTTCCCAGTTGTTATCTAAACTAACCATCCAACGGTATCATGACCTGCATAAGGTACTAAAGATTCTGTTTGTAAATCTTTAACACGATTATGATAATGAATTTTCTCGCGATCAGTTAACATATTTTTCCGTTCAAATCCCTGCTTTTGCGCATAAGCTTGAGCACCAATTCCAACTAATACATTATTCACCGATTGCAAAGCTCAATTGACGAGCCACTGAAATGGATTCGCCACATCTTGAATGGCACATACCGCTCCAAAATCAAGAGTTGTTCCATCCATATAAGCTGCATCTAATTCCACTTCCATCACTTCATTAGGAAGTCCTCCATAACCGACTGATTTATAATAGGGAAAATCTTCAACTGCTTTAATCGCTACTTCAATCGCATCTCCAGAAGATGCCTGTTGTTCTAATGACTGCACAGCCTCTTGGACCCTTCTAGCGCCATTCTCAAGTGGCAATCATTCCCCACATACTCACTCCTCCATTCCATATTGATAATTGTATTCTAATATTTGATGGTATTTTTCCATCGTTAAATCTTCACAAATCGCACATTAATCGAAGCGTTGCTTCAACATCTCCTAAATGCACAATACTTTGATGCGTATGCATATAACGAATTGGAATTGATAAAGTTGTCGCTAAAATTCCCGTTTCAGACTTATAAATATTGCCAGCATCTGTTCCGCCCTTTGTAAAACAACCAATTTGATAAGGAATTTGATGTTTCTTACAAAGATTTTCCAAATAAATAAGCAACCTCGATTCGTTACTGTCATATTATCAATGGCAGTAAGAGACACCTTTTCCTAGTTTCGTATGATTTTTGATTGGCTGGAGTATCTCCTGCTAATGTTGTATCAACCATAAAAAGCAACTAATGGCTTTTTCTTGGAAAGCTGTCGTATCGTGCCCCTTAATCCAACTTCTTCTTGAATCGTTGTTGCTAATGTCACTCTTTTTAGATAGATTTTGATGCTCTAAAGCTTTGCATAAGCCAAATTCCTAACGAAACACTCACTCGATTATCGAGAGCTTTTCCAATCATATATTCCTGATTCAATCCAATCGTTTGGCAAGTACTCACTAAACTCACGACATCTCCTACTTCAATGCCCATTTCTTGAATAGACTCGACTATCAACACCCAAATCGACAAATAACTCTTCCATTGCAACAACTTTTTACGAGCTTCTGGAGAAATCGCATGCGTTTGCGGGTCCCCCAATAATTCCCGTCCATTGTCGTACCATCACTCGTTGTAATGGTCACTAATTGTTGTAATAACGTATGCGCCCACATATTTCCGACAGGTTGAATCGATACATATCCTCTCTCATTAATCGAAGAAACAATAAAATCCACTTCATCCATATGAGTGGCAAACATAATGGAAAGGTCTCCCTCCCTAACGAAAAATAATCCTGAGCCCTAATTTATCTTGTTCTTTCGTACAAAAAGGAAGTTGTTCTGACACAAATTGTAAAATTTTCTCTTCATGTCCTGAGACACCTACAAGATTACTCAATGTCTTTTAATAATTCTATTTGATGATTTTCTAACATTGCTTCACCAACTTTCTTGGAAAGCAAGTTGCTGAACTTTTGGGAAGTTAAATTTTCTAAAAATACTTGAAGCGTATGAATGACAGGTTTTCAAATCTTCCTTCTTCAATAATTGGATAAATTCTCCTTCTTCTTTTTAACGGAATCACCACAACAACCGTTGGGGTTCCTGCTAGAGATTTATGAATAAATGATCCATCCGTCCCTTTTCTCTTGGACATTTGCCTTCACTTCGTATCCCTAAACTTTGAGCAACTGTTTTGATTTCTTTCACTAACGAAACATTCGGTAATAATGTCTTATCAAAATAGCGAATATAGACTGTTTTGTTCTGCATAATCTCTAACTGGTGCTACATCTAATACAATCGATACATCAGGTAATATCGTATTTGTAGCAGTAATCAGCTCCTCTATATCCCACAATCGATTGAGCAATTCCCTCCAATGCTAAGTGTATAGGGTAGAGAAGATACTGTGTTTCATCAACTGATAGGCAGCATAAACTCCCGCTCGATTGGATATATTTTTACTTAAAATCATTTGTTCCGTTTCAATCACTGGAATTTCTAATACAAAAGTATCTCCTACTTGAACTCCAAACTCTTCCACTTCTTGCTGCGATTTAGCTCCTATATGAATCAAAATTTCTCTTGTTTTTGTAGGACATAGCCATAGAGCTCGTTGATGATGTCGTGTTAACAGACAAACTCGTTGGTGAAGAAAATCTTTTGGTAAAACATCGCCTAATCGTAACAAAGACAGTAATCCACTCTCATGAATATCGTCAATCATTCCTCCACATTCATCAATATTGGAACTAATCATCACTTTAAAAGGACTATTCTCTACTTGTCTCTCTCCCAAAAATCGAACCTAATTTATCTCTTTTTCAAGTCTAAATTCAATTGTTGATATTCCCTAGACAAATATTGATGGACTTCATACTCGTCTCCAGAAACTCCAGGTAGACTACATAGGTACTTAACTCCACTTCACTCCTTCCTTTCTAACGATAAATCCGATTTGAATCTTGTTGATCATGCGCAATAATAAGTGCAATGTCTTTTCAACGCTTCATTCAAACCAACCGCTCCTTTTTAGAGCATTTCAATCATTGTCGTATGTTCCTTGAATTGTTGAATAATCTCTTCATTTTCTTTCGAACAAGCTACATACGTTTTACAATCTGTTTGATGTTCAATAAAAAGAAGCTACATTTGCTGCCATTTCTGTATAATCTTTCATCATTAAAGCACGGACCTGCAAATAACACTTCTGCTTTGTTTTCAAAATCAAATTATGAATTTTATGAAGCACTTCTTCCTTATGGTTTCGCAAAATAATCTGGACCACAATAGACTGTCGCTAATACTTGTAAATTTTTCTTTTAAAAAGTAATCTTTATACATTAAGTAGGAGCCAATTCCTCCTTTTTCTAACCCAAGAGGAGTATCTGCTCTTTCCTTTCCACCATAACCCGCTTGTATTTGATTCAAAAATAATATCACTCGCATATGCATTCTCCTTCAGTGGGAATAACGACAGAAATTGATTCATTTCTGTTGTCTTCCCACCTCCGCACGTTCAACTTTTTCTACTCGTTTATTGCTTTTTATAAATCATCAAAAGCTTAAATCATCTAATGACAATTCATCTAATTCATCAGCTTAATGAATTAGCAGCTTGATGTTCTTCATGAAGATATTGTTTATCAATCACTCTAAAGAATGGATAGTAAATTCCCATTCCGATAATAATTAATACAATTTGGAATAAACCTGCTACGATACTTCCTGTGGCTAACCAACCAGAGAAGAAGAATGGAGTTGTCCAAGAAGTGCTGCTCCTGTAGTATATGGAATCAAACCAATTAATGTAGCAATAGTCGCTAAAATTGTATTCACTAATGGTGTTAAAATAAATGGAATAACGATTAATGGATTTAATACAACTGGTAATCCAAAAAATAATCATTTCGTTAATACCAAAATACCAGGAACAATAGCTAAACGTCCTAATTTTTCATACGTTCTGATTTTCCAAAGAATACCATTAAGAAAACAAGTGACAATGTACTACCGCCACCACCAAAGTTTCCAAAGAAATCTCGAATGGACCTGTAAAGATATTAGGAAGTGTTGCTCCTTGTTTAAATGCTTCTAAGTTTTTCTGCTGTTAACGCTAAATGAATTGGATTAAATACCGTATTCGTTACAGCAGGACCATTAATACCAAAGAACCAGAATAAAGTAGATAAGAATTGATAAATTGGTTCAAAAATCAAGCTTTGTCCGAATCCCATTAATGGTGCTTGTAAAAATTTTTATAAATAAAGTTATGAGCGTATTGATAATCTGTTGCTGAGAACACTAAATACACTACAAAGAAGAAGAACATTGCAAATGCACTTGGAATTAATGCTGCAAATGATTGAGTTACAGCTGGTGGAACACCGTCAGGCATTTTAATAACCCAACCTTTGTTTTTAACCGTTACAAAAATTTTGACAGAAATAATAGCTGTTAACATGGCTAAAAACATTCCTGCAGAACCTAAATGTGCTAATGCAAAGCCATTAAAAGCTTTACCATTCGCTGCATTTACGAAATCAGAATGAACTTTTTGGTGTAATAATAAAGGAAACATACAAGAGCAACGGCTCCTCCTGCAATTGGATCACTTTCCAATTGACGAGCATATGCATACCCAATTCCAAAAGCTCCTAATAATCCTAAAACACTAAATGTTGAATCAATGACAGCATCCATTTTACTTGGCCAACCTTGACCAAAAAATTGAGCTAAGAAATCAACATAACCTGGTATTGGAAAGTTCGCAATAACAAGGAAAATAGAAGCCACAATAATTAATGGTGTGGATACTAAGAAACCATCACGAATCGCAATTAAGACTTTATTATTGCCCTAATTTTTCCATGAACTTCCATTATTTTTCTAACGAAGCAAACATAACAATTCCTCCTATTTTTTATTTTTGATAAGTTGAATCGCGCTTTTCAAAATACGTTCCCCATTAACATTCCCATAATCTTCAAGATTAATGACTTCCACAGGAATACCAGTAGGTTCATATTTATCACGAGTAGCATTAAATTTGAATTTCACTTGAGGTCCTAACAGAATGACATCGGATGAAATTCTTGAACTACAGAATCTAGCTGAACATCAGGAAATGCTTTGACTTCAATTGGCAATTGATGTTGATTTCGCAACTTCTTGCATCTTACTTGCCACTAAACTTGTAGACATTCCTGCATTACAAAAATAAATACACACGTTTCATATTTATACCCCCAGTTTATTTTTGTTCTTACGCTTTTTCAATTTTATCCAATCGTTGATATAATGCGAGCACTTCTTCACTTGTTACTTGTAAAAATTTCTCACACTCATCAATTGATCTTCTGATATAATAAAAAGCAACGAAAAGGTACCTTTTATTTCCTGAACTATCTTTTTGTAATAATTCAAAAATGTATTTGATGTCCTTTTAATCGTTGCTGTTGACCTTCCTCAATCAAAGATTGAGCTTCTTCAAAATTTCCTTTTTTGCGGCTACTATTGCCTCCATAAATGCAGAACGAGCTGCTCCTAATGCACTAATCATTCTAAAACACACTAATTCTATTTCATTCATGATTATTCCTCCTCCCTAGTTTTTAAACGCTTTCTTTATGAAGTCATTATAAACCGTTTTCAAGGAAAAATCCTAGTCTTTTAACTTAAAATCATTCAATTATTCCATTTTTCACAAAATATAAACAAAACTCTCAGAACAATAGAGCTTCTATCATTCTGAGAGTTTATTTTAACTAATTTTATTTTTCATAAGGAGTCTTCACAAATTGAATAGCTTTTAAAATTGCCATAATTGGATTTACCAATACTAATATATATTGCATCATTCAAGTAATCGCATTAATAAAATCATTGGACTAGATAAATGAAGAATCCATCCTAAACTTAATACTTCTGCCATATAACGATACGACATAAAAAGATTGGTGTTAACATAATCGAAAACATCATTTCCCTAATACCATTAATGGAGAATTTTTCCACGTTTTTCCCATTCCATTGTTCTGCAACACATCATCAATAAAGCCATTAGAAAAACGAATAAGACAACTTCTCCATCTTTAGCTAATAATGAACTTCCTTGATTCATAGTATATACTGTTATTACACTCGTTAGTACTATCATTCCCATGATAAATTTCCAATAATAGGTACTCAAACTTTTTCATCACCTTTGCTCCTTTCTCTAACTCCCACCTTTACGACCATCATCACGGACTAGGTACTTTAAATCAAGAGTATCTGAGAAAAATTTAATAAAAATTAGGAAATAAAAAGACAGCCGAAGCTGTCTATCCCTACTAGGGGTAGCTGATTCGAACCAACGAATGACGGAGTCAAAGTCCGTTGCCTTACCGCTTGGCTATACCCCAATGGTGGAGGGGCAGATTCGAACTGCCGAACCCTAAGGAGCGGATTTACAGTCCGCCGCGTTTAGCCACTTCGCTACCCCTCCAGCTGTTATTAAAATAACGTACTCATATATAATACAATAGGCCCTAACTTTTTGCAATACCTTTTTCCAAAAATATTTATTTTTATATAAGAAAACTCCAACCTCTTCCCTCAAAGCGATTGGAGTTTTCCTGTTTCAATTATCCTTGTTTGTTTCAATCCAATGATGTTCACGAGAAATACGCATTAATTCAGTATAAAGTTCAGCCAACTCATCTTTTTAAAGACTCATCTTTTTAAATACGATTGAACTTTCAAAATCACTTGTTCCTCACGACCACTATCTAAAAATCGGAATATCATTCTCTAACCTAATTTTTCGCTACTTCTTCTACTACATTTGTTCGTTCTTCAAATAACGCAACAATTTGGCGATCAATAGAATCAATTTTTCTGACGTTGTTCTTCTAACATGATTTTTCTCCTTTCTTACATCCATAGGAGTCCCTAATGGATAGCCCGATCACTACTGCACTTACAATACTTAACACTAATAACCATCCGCCATATAAAAAAGGCATCTTTTGAACTCGTCCATCCACTACCAACAGAAATGGCTACATAAGGCATTGCCGGCGGAGTCATATAGGCTAAACTTGCCATAAAACCAATTAAACAAGCAACAACAGCTGTATGAATTCCTAAATCCGTACTAGCAGCAATCGTTGTTAACACAGTCGTCACAACCGAAACGGTTACTAAATTCGATGAAAAATTTGTTTTGAAGTCCCGCTCAAATGACAAAGACAATGACAATCACCATCGCACTCCATTGATGGAATAAAGGAGTTAACCCACTTTCAATTAAAGGTAATACACCTAATTCTGGTTTTGTTAATAAAGTTCCTAAACTCAAAGTTGCCCCTACTAATAATAAACTTGGCCAGTAAACGCCACGTGTTAAAGCTTCTTGAATCGACATTAACGGTTTTCCATCTTCACGGATACAAGCTAATAATACCAGCTCCAATCATTGGTGGGAATGCCATCCCCGCAGATTTTAAGAAAGCTGCCACACTAGAGCGAAACAATTCTCTAACCATTCCGGAATAATCCATAAAGCAATCACAATTGAAAAATAGAAACAATCCATTTTTCTTTTTGTTACTTTTGAGTAAATTTTCCAATGATTCTAGACTTTGGAACGTTACTTCTGATAAATCTAATTTCCATAAGCGGTGTAAACTTGCCAACATTCCAACAAAAATACAAAGACCCTGCCGGCATCGCAATTCCCATATATTGTACATTTGAAAATACTTACACCAGTTGCCGTATGATACAATCCCATTGCCGTAATCGCAAAAACATGCATTAATCAGCGTCATCGCCGTTCCAATCGCAATGGTAGAAAATAATGTAATTAAAATAAAGGACGCTTGTCGACTCCCTTTTTCTAATCCAAATACTTCCATCATCTCTTCATAAATTGGAAAGACAATCATAAATAAAATTGTCGGTGAAATAAAACAACTAATGACTAACACAGCGCCTAGAAAGGCTCCTAAAAATGACTCGGACTTTTCTTTGCAAAATTCGTTTTTAAAAACCAACCGACTAACCGTTTCAAAAGCAGGAGTCTGTTCTAAAGCATACGTTACTATAAAGGTAAATAATAAGAAAACAAATGTACTGTTCCCAAAAGAAAGAGAAAACACTTGACTATACGTTACTTTTGGAAGCCACCCGAGTCCTAATAAGACTAAACATAAAAATACTTGGCCAATCAGATTCCCTACAAATAACCATAATAATAAACAACTCATAAAAATCGATAATAAAGGCAAAATGCACTTCCAGGTATCGCTAATAATTGCCAATCAAAATGCGAATTAACCATCGCAAGAACGATAAAAAGGATACTTAACACTATTGCGACCGTTTGAACCAAACTTCGCGTTTCTTTTTTCATATTCTACTCCTCAACTTTCATTTATTCCGCTATCCATCCTACCGTATTTTTCTCAAAATACTAGTAAAGCTATCATGTCTCATACAACGAAAAGCCTCATCATTGGTTATTCAATCATTGTGTTCTCTAGTAAGAAATCAATTACATTCTTTTATGAATAATTCCATTTTTGACTAAAATCTACTTTATCCATTGACAAAACATATTTTGGATAATGATCATCTATTTGATGGTACACACAAATTCTCGCTGCCTTGTTTCTTCTGTTTCCCATCATATAGGAAACTTGATAATACACTCTCTCATTTCCCTTACTTACAATAGAAATCAACTTCCAAATCCCTACTTTTTCCAATTTTCAACTTTATGTCCTCGTGAAAATTAATTCAATATACACAATATTCTCTAAAGTTCTTTCGATATCTTTTGTATTAGAATATCCTTTTGCTGCTCTAAAACCATGGTCTGTCAAATAATATTTTCATCGACTTTTAAATTCTTTCCTACTGCTATCAAATCGTGGAACTTTCTTTAAAATAAAGGCTCTACTACAATATTCTAAATAATTAAGAATTGTATCAATCGAAAACTTCTCTACTTTCACTTTTCAAATATCTCTTAATACTACTTGCTGAAAATGTAGAACCAATATTTTGAATCGCAAAAGACAAATACGATTAAAAATATCCACATCTCGTATTTTGTTATAGTTCAATACATCTTTGACTAAAACCGTATTGTGTACATCGTTCAAAGTACTTGTAACTCAGTATCTTTCTTTCTAAAATTCAAAAACTCTTTTCAAAATAGGCATCCGCCGATTTTAATAAATTTCATAAAGAGTTTCTTTCCTTTAGATAACGACATAGTCTTTATGATTGAAAATTCATCAAAAGTAAAGGGCTGAATTTCAAATTCTACATAACGATTCTGCAAGTAATGTTATGAGCTCTCCAAGTGGAAATCACCAATTAGAACTCTGTTATATAAATATCGCATAGCTTTACTTCATACTCTCTAATCCATTGATGACTTTTTCCCAGTCGTTTTACTAACTGAAATTTCATCAAAGAAATAATACATTTTCTTCTACATGTTTTATCCATTAAATATTTTCGCCAATAACTGCGTATCATTGATGTCATAAAACATCTAAAGACCTCAAAGTTGATGCAGATGTTGAGTCCGCATTGTGTAAGAGGTTTATCTAATCTCATCATTAACATCGTTGACTTTCTCTCCAACACGTCGCATCCCTGCTCCAAAATTTTAATAACAGGCTTTATCCGATAAACTTCTCAAATTTGTTTTATATATTTAGGTCTTTCCATATATTCCATCTTCATCACCTCATATTCTACTATGTTTCGATTATACTCGAGATTAAACGCATAATTGGAACTGCCGCTTCGATTATAATCGAAACTAGATCGATTTTCGCCATGTTTTATCAATGACTGTAGTCGAAATCGTCTTTAACTGAAAATTTCCTCACCAACACGATGGAGTCCCTCTCCTCTCGCTTTCTGTTTCTTATCTTCGTTTTCTAATTCAACCGCTGGAATTCAAGTTGGTAACTTTTCCATGAGTCATTCCCCACATCAAAGTTATAGTCCACTAAATAAACGGCGCATTGCAGCAAAATCATCACATAGTTTCCTTAATTTTCTCATTCACTTTCTTTTTCTCAGTATAAGTGTTCTGAATGATTCTTTAAATGATTATAAATAAATTCAGCATTTCATTTTATCTGTAGGAAAGAGACGTACTCCATCCTGTAAATCTAGAAATATTTTCTTTCTTACAATAACACCTCTCAATATTTTCAATTCTTTATAGATATTATTTATCATTATAAACAAAACTTCTAAAAATAATTCAGTCTAATTACTATGTACATCGTTTCTCGTAATCTTATCAGCTCTTTATGTCAATTATCAATCATCTAAATTTATTAAAATACTGAGTTTGATCGTTCCGACAAAAGTTTCCTTTCGCATATGCTTCCATTCCTAGCAAAATATCATTAATTTGTATATTAACATCTCTCTCATCTAAACATCAGACTATCTGAGTGTAGAAATAAATACATTGTGGAGGTAACTCAAGACTCAAATCATCCTCAAAATTAGATTTGTTTAGATTCCTCACAAAAAGTCTTCTACTCATTTGCAGAGCTACTTTCTATTCATAATATCTAACAACTCTTTGTGTTTTCCTTTACTCCGCCGTCACTAGATATCCAATAAAAGTGCACATCTATATATATTAGAGTTTCTAAAACGATCGAGATTATATTCAAAATACCGCTACATTTAAAATATCTCTTTTAGAGTCTTTTCCATCAAGTGAATTAAATCTCTGATAATCTGGACAATTCAAACAAATGAGCAACAGCTCATCAGCTTCCATGGAGCCATCCATTTTTATGTTTATAATACTTACCATCGCGCAGCACAATCTCATGCAACAAATATAAAATACGCCTCTTCTTCAGAGATCCTCTATAGGAACATAAGATACTACTTTGTTGTTGTATAGGTAACTCAAACTACAAGAAGTATCTATTGAACTATTAAACTATACCACATTGACACATGTCTTTTAATCTTCTTCCACAATCTAGATTATCCAGCAACCACTAATTCTTTGTAAATAAATCCCAGCAATTTCCATTTTCCAAAGTCTTCTTACATGTATCTTTTACCAAAATTGACATAAGATTTTTGAAAGATACTTTGTAATATCCGGCAACTTTTGCTCGCCATTCCGAAAATATTAAATTTATCTGAATCCTATCAAATAAAGGAAGATGTTCTAATTGCTCAAACTCTCTATTAAACATTGAAAGTTTATCAATCCTTAGAGATTTCTCGATTAGCTTTGATTTACTAACTTATCGATATAATAACGAAGTAGTCATCAAATATCATCATGTTACGTAATATATTTAAATTCATATATCTAATCCATATTTAATCTTTTCGTATAATTCTTTACCTTTACCTGCATCTCTCTCTCTATTCACTCCATAAAGTTTTGTTATTAGACATGTGAATTAGATCTAATCTCCTTTCTGGGATCGTTATCTCTACTCTAAAAATATCAAGCATAATTAATAACTCCTGATTACAATCCAAACTTTCAAACTCACTTAGCATGTGCTCACTTCCTCTCATTAAAATTATTCATCAGGTATGAAACTATTTAACATCATTTACAATATTTTCCTTCACAAAAGAACTGCAAGAGTAATTGTATTTTCTAGTCCATATTTAAAACATTTCTGGCAAATCCAAAACATTAGATAATCTCTTAGAATCTTCAATATAAAACTGAATTAATTCAGTCTCAGTTATACCAGAAAATCTACAGCTCTATCATACAGGTCTCTACTTCTTATCTATCTAGTCATTTGTAAATAAATTTCTTTAAGAGAAGACACCAATGAACATTGGTATTCGTAAGTCGAAAATTCATCTTGTCCATCGATTCCTTATAATTCACATAGAAATAATGTTTAATATCTAGACTATTAAGTGTAGCAAATAAAGAATTTTCTTCGTCCAAAATATTCATCCATATGTAGTTTTAACTTTATCGTAATAAATTTTTCGCTATTATGCGTTTTCACTTTACTTCTATACACAGTGCATCGATCTAAGTTCTCGATATACCTTTTGAGAAATTACGATTTGATTTGAATATCTTTCATTTTCATATAAAAGGAGAATATAATTGTAAATCTTCTTTAGCAAAGTTCTATTTTTAATGACTCTCTATACAAAACTTTTCGAAATCACTGATTCTCTTTTAGAATTCAAATCAATTTTCTGCCATCATCCACTCTGGAAAACTCACATTCTGATTTACATTTTGCTGCACTATTGCCCTTCAATTTTATTTTTAAAATTTTAGAAATTTCCTCAGTTAGAAAGTAATAAGACCTATATTCCATCGTTTACGTCGTATTGTAGTTATATTACTCTCGAAAATTCTTCTTTGTACAAACTGTCGCTGGTAATAACCACTCATTGAATAAATTGACATTCGCATTGAGATAATCTGAACTAATCAATATCACCTGTAGCGGTAGTGGATAATGGCTAATATCTACTAAATTTTTCTTCTTAAATTTTATTCTTTCGTATCCATCTGCTGTCTTAATAAGTATGCAAATTTTCCCTCTATAACTCGTAATATATATACTCTAAATCATATAATAACTCCTTAGATTGCATAATCGACTTATCAAACTTGCTTATACGTCAGTCCGTCATCACAAAAGAACCATTCCATTAGAACCAGAAGATGGAAATAATCTACTTGTGGAACTCAGTTTGATATAAACTTGCAGCCGAGTATCTAAAGTCAGACGTGCTCTTCTTACTAAAACTATATACATTATCAAAACATCAGCATAGACTTTTGAATTTCTTCCTGATTAAAAATCTTTTCAATTTCTTTAATTTAAAGCTCGCATGTTTCTCCCTTGACCATGCACACACGCTGCATTGATTAAACTTTCACTAATTCTGAAATTATTGTAATTTCACTATTCTAATCTGTGAAATTAGATCTCACTCATTTTTCATCATACATTAAATTCTTAAGAGAAATAAACTTTTCTCCATATTTTTCATAAAATTCAGATACAGCCTACCTTCTCACCCTTGAACTTTTGAATTATCTATAAATATCGACAAAATACTATATAAAGTTCCATCAACTTTTGTTGATATACTGCAGAAAAACGAGTTCACCTTTCTCATTAGATACAAACAGAGAGAGCCAATTTTCATGTCCTTCCTCTAATTCTAAAGAATTATTTTCTAATATTCACTCTCTATTAAAAATTGAGATCGTCTCCTCAATATCGAGACGACTGTATTCAGGTAGATTCAACTCAACTCTTCTTTTACTTTACTCTCTTCATCTTTCATTATATATATCAACTCCAACAAAAATTATTCTTTTCTAACCTTTTTGGCTCCTCGAAGTGCACACTCATATCCTTGACTTTTAAAACTGAGGACGGAGTTATGATACGTCCCATTCTTCCGTATAGCAGAAACAGCAACTGTAGATGTATCTCACTCACTTTTGGAAGACATACGTACTTCATCAACCATACCATGCGCAAACGCTGTTCTACAATCCTCGTCCTTCGTACATATTTATAGTATGCACATTGATTATCTTTTTGATAATAAGCTCAACATTTTGTTCCGCTGTTATCCAAATAGGTTTCTGTTACACTACTCTTCAATATCAAAACTTTGAGTGTAGCTTCTTTTGTAACACTTGGCGGTAAACGAGTTCTCTGTGCAATATTAAATTGCATATCAATTCACTCTAATCTATATTATATATAGTGCCTTATTCACTAAACATCTTAAAGAATAATAAAATAATACCAACGATATTTCATTATAAATATAATCCACGTACTAGTAACACCCATTAAATCAGACAAATAACCATTTAACACCAATAATGAAGTAGATGCTATGCTTGTAAAGAATAAAACGATGATATAATAGATGTACGAAGATGAGCCTGTTTCACTAGTTTATCATGAATATACGTTATGATTAACGTGCCAGTTATTCCCCATCAAAACACATGAATTAAGAATAAAAATGGGAAAAACGTTTTATACCCAATGTCAGTAATATTAATATATCTATGAGAATAATTTATCATCAAAAGATTGTCTCAAACTTCAATTTAAGTAAATAGTTTACTTAAAATAGCATTGGATAAAAGTGTTAAACTCGATTCCAATAATATAGTATCCAATAATATACTTGAACCGACTCACTTAAAACTACTTGCCACTGATTAGAAGGACCGATCAAGATATCAGGAACTAGAAAAACATGAGAGAAAAACAACAAAATTCTTCCATCTTTAAACACATCTACTAAATTAACAATAGCTCCTCTATATGCTTTTTATTTCTATAAAACTATTATGATAACCTCTATTTTTAGACATCCCTTTACTAATAGTACATATAAAAACTAAAGATATAAAGATAACTGTAGAAATATAAAATGGAAGTTGAAGGATTTTTCTTTTCCCTATAATTTGCGCTCCAATAAAACCAGATGATAAGCCAAAAAGCGGACTAATAATATGCAACTTAGAAAAATAATTGTGCTACATCATAATCCTCATTATTTTCCTAATTTCATTTCATCCAAGATTCTAAGTCCCTGAGCTTAAAGATTGCTGTAAATCCAGTAAAACCGCAGTGAATAGTAAAAAGTGCGAAATTATGTCGGTTGCCATAAAAATAATCCCAGCTCTCATTAGATACCCGATCAATAATACTGTTTTTCTCCTATACTCTCTACTAAAATTCCACTTGGAATTTCTGTTACCATCGTAGTTGCAGTGAATACAGCTAAAAATATTCCAATTTCCGTTAAACTATACCCCCAAATATAGCAATAATAAATATGTCAAAGATCAAACACTTTGAGACTGCAATATTTTCAAATCATAATAAAGTAAAAATTTTTATCTTCCATCTCCTTATTTCTACCTCTTTTCTTTATGTAACAATCTTACAAAGTCGTGCAATAATATCATTAGCCTTACTAGCCTCAAAATCTGTTTCGTGTCATACAGACTGTTATATCAACAATCTGCTCCTAAAACTTTAACATTATCCATAAGTTTAATTCTTTCTAATACATTAATAATTTCCCTTTATTTCTTTTCCATATCCATTTGGATAACTAACTGCAGATGTACTTAAACAATCAAAATCAAAACTATTATATAAAGTATTCACATGTTCTGATAAATATGAAATAAAATCGGTTTTGTTCAGAAAAATGTACGCTCATATCTCTATCTTTTTACTCTCTCTGCACCAAAAGTTAAAATTCCACAACTAATTAATTTAACCTTTGGATTTTGACTAATCCATGAAAATACATTATTATGAGCAACTTTGTTATTTAAATTACCTAAGTCACTATGACTATCAAAGTAAAGTACTGTTAATATTCCATCAACAACATCCAAAACAACCTTGAATAATAGGATATGTTATAGTGATCTCCACCAATAAATAACGGTGTTATATCATAGAAAATACACTTCTAGATAACTTAAAGTGAATCTACATCTGTATATTGGACAGGAATATTTCCATAATCTCTAGTCTCTAAATATTCTATTCCAATATCTCTATATCTGCTACCATAAAAGAGACTTTTCTACGTAAAATATCAACACCATCAAAACCAATAGTAGCTGTTGTTCCTGTAAAAATATGGGACCTAATAATTTATTCTATTTTTACTTTAATAAAATATCTATTGTAATATTTCCGTTAAAGCTCTGAGACGTTTCCTGCAGCAACTCCTGTGGGAACCAATTATTATTATTATTTTCTATTAAAATACCTGAACTCAACAAACTTTTTCGAATAATAATCTTTCACTATCCTCTAAATTCACTTCGTTATTAATTTTATCAATAAATTGGGTTATACAACCATCAAATTCAAGTTGAGTACCTCCAACATTAATAATATTATCATCTCTAAAACAAATATCTCTATTTAAAAATGAATTTCATTCATTATCACCTCTTTAACTAAATAATATTCGACTATTTTGTGTCCTAATCTCTTTTTAGTTTTCGGTGTTATTTTCATAAATTCATTATCTATGTCCTGTAATTTGGCGCAATCACTCTTACACACTTCAATGGCGAATCTTTTTCTTGAGAGATTAACACAATATACTTTTACATCCAATTTCTCTAATTCAAAAATTAATGTGGGTAAAATTTCTTCTGGATTTATATTCTCTCCTTTTCTTAAATAATTATCTATCACCTGAGACTACCTCTCGACCATCACTATTTAAAAACACCATAATACTATCTTCTTTTCCCTCTCCCCACTTTTAGGTATGCAATATTTTTCATCATGATTTGCCCATACTTATACAGAATAACTTGGGAAGTTCGTAACTGCAGAGATTCAAAATTGATCTATATATAGCTGTTCTAATATCCATTGCAGCACCTGGAAATCGTGTGTATATTTGGAAAAGTATCTTTTGTTTCTAATCACACAATGAACCACAAAACAACTGTAATTTAGAATCATTTAATAGAGTAAGATGAAATTTAAAATGTTTTGTAATCTCTTTAACAATGGATTGTCTGTTTCGAATTTTATATCCTTTAGAAGAGATTCTGAATCATTGCTACGGGAAAGCAAGAGTATAATAATGCCTTTCTATTAATTCTAAAATACCCTGTAATTTCGCATCAACGACAGACACTCCTGATGCAAGTCCTGTTGTAGATTGCATAGTAAAATGTTTATCTGGATGCGCTTCATAAGGAAAATACACTACATTTGCTGGTATATGCATAAATTCCTCACTTAACTCTTTCATAAGACTCACCTTTACACCATTCAAACCTTTTGATTCAAACTCGTTTAGTTCAAATGGGTACAAGTCGTTTATACTAGATATGCTATATCATTATTTGATAAATTTTCTGAGAAGAAACATATATCTCATCATAACCAAATTTTCTTGCCGAATACCGTCTCTAAAAGCTTCACCAATTGCACTGTTTTGAGCTTGTTCGTGCTCATTACCTTTTCCACCGTGATAATTAAACTCCTTTTCTACATGCCGATGACACGATATTGATCCATACACGGGATACATATATCCATCATAACAACTTAAATTTTCAATATTAATGACTGGACAAAATCTTCCTACATATTCTTTTAAATTTTTATGATTTTGTTTCTATGACTATGAAATCTCGCCTAAAGTAGCAACTTCATCTCAAAACAGGTAAAGGGAATGAAAAATTAGCACAATCGGATAGCATATGCATCGTTCTATTTTTAAATTTTGATTTTTCATCCTTATTCATTACAATAATTTGTTGTGAATCTAGAGTTTCAATACAATCAAATGGTATGTCAATAGTTTTCTTAACATTATAATTAACTCTATCATCTTAGAAACAACCGATTGACTTGGACAATATTTTTATAATTCCTTCCTGAATAGCGACGCTCAAAACACTTTTCACAAATATTACATTTCGTAGGTAGAAATTACATAACAATCACATAATTCAACAACATTAATTTTAGATAATTCCCTAGATTTGTAAGGTTTGAACTAGAGAACTAATATTTTTAATGATAATATGATTCCATTTTTATACGTATACGTTATATTCTAGATTTAAACAAATCAATTGCTAAAGGCATAATAGTTGATAATTCATCAATATCTTCTTCTGACACTTCCTCGAACTCATACATTTGTCCCTTAATTTGACCAACTCATACACCTGTATCATATAATATAGTAAACTCTTCCACTAAACATACTCCTTATTAAAAACTAGCCTAAGTTTTGAACTCCAAAAAGCTCTACCTCAGGCTAGAATAACTTTACTCAATTACTTTTACCTATTATTTCATCACAACTGGAGAAGTGTAACGTCGCTTGATTCGCAACAGGTTTTTGAGTTTTAACTGCAGTAACTTTTAACTAACTTCATAAAGCATCTCCCTTATTTAGATTGTGCAAGAAATCACTTCCTGTACATAACTAATATAATATATAAATTTGTAATAGTCAACGGTTTCTCATTTATTTTTATCTTTTAATTTTTACTAATCTTTTACAAGTAGTATTGTAATTAAAACTTAATTATTATTTTATTATTAATTTTTCAAAATAGTCATCATTTCAAACGAAAAACTTGTTAGAAATGGCAGTTATTTCTAACAAGTTCTGGGTAGTGGGTTTCTTGAGTTATTAAATTTATTGTTTTCTAATTTTAATACTTTTTCAACTTTTTATAAAGCATTAACGATAGTACACTGCTTTAATCCGAATTTTTAATACATTAAATGGTAATAAGGCAAATAGCATTAATGTCCATAAATTTGTTACAAATGGGTTTGTAGTAGCTGCAAGTGCAACAATTTTTCAATTGGGAAATGCATCGCTGTTGCATATAATGGGAAAAATTACAAAATAATTTGCTGTTAATAAGATTACTGTTGCAGTAGTTGTACCAATCCACTAAACTTGTAATCGCCCCCTTTTAGATGTACGGTGATATTTATAATAAAAATACTGCTGGCAACATGAAACTTAAACTTCCAATTAAGTTAACTGTTTCTGCCAATCCCCAAATGTTATTTGTTCCACTTTAAAACAAAATTCAATGCAACTTTTTCAATCACGCAATATACGCACCATGCAATGGTCCTAATAAATAACCTCCTAAAATAACAGGTAATTCAGAAAAATCCATTTTAACAAATGGTGGAATAAATGGAAGACTAAATTCTAATAACATTAGAATCGTACTTAACGCATAGAATAGTCCTACTAAAAATAATTTGTTTTTGTCGCATACCGTGACACTGTTTTGCATTTGTACTCATCGTACATCTCCTCCCTTAACAGGTGAAGGATCGGATGGTTTCTCACGTTCTTGTTCCATTTCATTTGTATAACTGCACAGAAAAATGCAGCAACAAAATGGTCTACATTTCATCGCTGCATTCTTATATATCAAATTGATTGAATATCTTCGAACGTGAAATATAACCATTTTCTCTCATCTAGACTATCACTATCGGTCTCTGGAATTGCCCAGATCATGCCTGTTTGGCTCTGGACTATACTCGCTGTAAAGGAATTACACCTTGCCCCGAAAATGTTATTTATAAACAAAGAGTACCATACTGCATGACAATAGTTCTAGCTCAATATACTGATTGAATCATCTCATTCTCTAAATAAAGGAAAAATTTCCATATTCATCTAAAACTTAAAACGATTATTTCACCTCATTCACTCAGATGCATTCACTTTATAGCTATCAACGACTTCATTTTTAGCCATAACCACTCTGATTTTAAGTAATACCATTTTATGGTTTAACTCAATCCATTCTTTTTGAGCTAATTGTCCATCTTCTTTTTACATAGAACCAGCTTCCATAATGAGATACTCATAGATCCATTCATATTTTAACCATATATCCACCAGCATTTTAAATAGTACCATTGACCATTCGTTTGAATCCAATCATTTTCAACGAAGCTTCCATCTTCTTTCATCAGAACCAACTTCCATAATGAGTATCATAAATCCATTTTGCTGAAGCCATCGCTCCTGAATCTGCAACATAATAGTCTCCAATCCAACGATTTTTAACCATTAATCCATTATCATCAACATAGTACCATTTATTTCCAGTTTTAATCCATTCTTTTTAGCAACTGGACAGTCTGCTTTTTTAAAGATCCATTGTCCATCTTTTAATTTCCCCAAGTATTTTCTTTAGGAACCGTTAGCAACGTTATTTTGTTGTTGATGGAACTTCTGAATAACTTGGTGTACTAGTTTGTGACTGTGTTGTCGTTATTTCACATGTGTTGTTGGAGCTTCTGTAAAGTTGGACGTTCAGATTCTGGAATTTCTTCTAATTTAGCATGTTCCTTATTCCATAGAGTACTTGCCCAACGATAAGAATGTAATGTATGGAATTTATTAGTAGGATTTCCTGAGTACAAGAATAGTGGTTGATTTTCATATTTTCCTTCAATCGCAAGTACTTGACCTGCTACTTGTTCATTTTTCTGCCACCATCCAGAAATAAAAGTGATCTTTTTCTTTTGCAGTAATTACTGGTTTAAATCCTTCTGGAATACTAGAAAGTCACATTCCTGATCTAGAATAAAATACATCATCTTTTGATATCCACTTGCAAGAGGATTTTATCATCTACTGTAATTAAATAATCCCTCGAACTCTTATATCTGGAGCAAATGTCACTTCAAAATTTGGTAACACTTCTGCACTTTGTAGAGTCCATAATGCTCGTTCTCCACCAAAAATCATTGTAGGTTTCTTACCAAGAACCGTTTTTATCATAACTTCCATTATCTAATATTACCGCATCTGCTTCCTCAAGAGTATCTACAACATCAAATCCCATTTGTTTTAAAGATAGACTAATTTCAGAAGGAGAATCGTATCCTAAATCTTCATTTGGATTTCCTGGTGCATAAACTTTGATTGGTTTTAAAAGCTTCTCCAACAGGTTTCTTATATAATGCTTCTCCATAAATTGAATATGTGCTAATACTCGTTCAAAATCACTTGTTGAAACAATAAAAACCATCTTCTGTTGTATAAACTTTTGCCTTCATGAATCAATTCATTAATCGCTTTAATTCCTGCAAAATGAATGGTTTTGCCACTTTATAATAAGGTGCATTATGATCGATGGATACTCGTGGAGCTACTGATTGACTCACATCTGATAAAGCACCATCAAAATTTACCTTTTTCAAAGATAGGAACTGCTTCAAACCTCTCATATCAGGGAAGTTTGACAATCACTTCAGCGTACATTTCTTTCCAAGCTGATTCATTTGTTCATGGTATATGAATATGGTTTGCAAAACCACGTTTTGCTATGCCATATCACTAAATCGCTCTTTTTATAGTCTCCTATATCTTTGTCAATTCTTTTACTTCTCACCATTTCTCTTGAAATATTCCACCATAGAAAAGCTGATCTGTATCATTATCTTTAGATGGAGTTAGTGGAAGAACGTAATAATCTGGGAAGTAAACATCTCTTCCTTTATCACGACCAACTACTTTTTGATCCGGACCAATTAAATAAGTTCTCAGCATCTTTTGTCTCAATCTTGTGAATTCCTCTACTAAAGAAGTTTGGTTTATTTTCAACAAACGGTCTCTATTTTCATTTAAATAGTTAATTGATCCTAAACACCATATAATCCTGCACGATACGCATCTTGATTCGCAGCAGGAATTTCCATCGTATGCCCTAAAAATCCCTTTGGATATACTGCATAAACTCCAGTATAACCAGATGAAGAATCATCCATCCACCAGCTGTATATTCTTCATACTCACCAGGTCCTTTTAAAAATTCTTCTAATGGAATTAAGTAACTTGGTTGATTTGAATTCGCAATACCTGCGTTCCCCATTGCATGGGCATTTTCTCGTAATGCGGATGCAAATAAATCTAATTCAAAAGTTAGGATGCATGTGGTGGTGTAGCTGGATTCCAATTAAAAATGATTCTTGGTAACCATGAGATATCTAATAAAGCTAATGGATTCCATTTATTAATTTGAGTAATAACCGAGCGTGTTTTCAGGTTTGTTTGGAATCCTGCATCATCGTTTGGATCAATTCCGTTCGCAAAATGAACGTGTATTTAAAATGTCTCCATCTGGGTTTTCAGTGAAGTCAAAATGAAAATAAAAATGTTTTAATAATTCTTCTATATTTAAACGTCACATCTTTGTCATTTTATTTTCTTTTATTCATGCCTTCCCCTCACTAAAGTTTGGAAAGAAATCGTTTCTTTTGTTGCAAAGTCTCTAAATAAATCTGTTACAATATCAATTCCTGGTTGTTCATCCGCATGTGTGTGTATGAACAAAAATTGGTAATTTATAATTTAATTTTCCTGCTTTTAATTCTGCTAATAATTTATCAGGATTTTTAACATTTCAGGAGTAATATGATTTAAATAATCATCAATGGCAGCTTGATTTTCGCTTAACAATCCCCATCTTCATCATCATTTTATGCGCACTTACTCCAATTGTTTCTATCGTAACTTGTCTACCTGCATGAGCATTACTTCTACTTTCTTTCAATGCTTTTGAAGCATTTTCCTCATGAGTTTTAAAAGCTTTCATGAGGGCGGATTGTAATTTTCTTTTAACAACTACTTTACCGTCTGCACTTGTACCTTTTTAACTCATAATCCCCAATATAATTACGATATGTTCTTCGCGCATTAACAGGCCAACGTTTGTCAACTTTTTCTCCAAACATACTATGATACGTAATCTTTTAATTGAGTATTCGTTCCGGAAATTTCAAACATTGGTTCCTCCAACAAATCCACCATTTTCTGTTGTAACCAAGTTTTCCATTCTGCAATTGGTTTTACTCCATGCTTTTCATTCCCAAAAGTCCATGTGTAACTTCGACCAATCTTCTTGTGAAATATCTAAGTTTCTTCAAAAACTTGCATTTGCTGTTTCGATAAACTTTTATCATCTTTTTAAAGTTACCCTCTATCTTTAGCCTTCGCTGTTACAGCTTCTGGCTGTGAAATGGTCGTTGTTGGTTGAGTAGAGTATTCGCCTCCTCTCTAGAAAACACTGGATTGACTACAAGCATCCTAATAATAAGGTTGTCGACAATCCCGGCAATAATTTGATGTTTTCAAATTTTTACGTGCCATATTTCCATCCCCTAAATTTGATACCTTCATTTCTAGCACTGAGGTATTTTTATGTAAACGCTGTGTGTGTTGTACCAAACTTTTCACGGAATTCTTATCTATCTAACGCCTTTTCTCATAATCCATTAGTTTTTAGCTGAAAGACTTTTGAAACTACTACTTCCATAATCTCAAAGTCTTTCATTCTAATTATTTCCAATACTTTTCTTCAAATATTGTCCTGTAAGGACGTCAAAAAGCAAAAGTAAAAATAGGAAACTGACGAAGTCTTCGATGAAGACAAGACAGTTTATCTTTTTTACACAGCTTTTCGGCCGGGTTCAATTCTCAAGATACAAATCATTAGAAAGGTTTGATGCTAAAGCATCTAAGCCTTTCACGCTAATCGCTATCATGCGATTAGCTAAATGCTTTACTAACTCCCTCGTCAAATAACATCGATTTGACTCGCTCGTGTCGCTAAATCTTGCAGTTTGAATGCATTGTATTATTTAATACCCTCATCTTTGTATCAAGTACGTACAGAGTCTATTTTATCATATTTTTCTTAAAAAGTGCGGTCTTTACCATTAAAAAGGAACCATTCCCCTCACCTGAGAAGAATGGTTTGCTTTTTATTATCCTAGAGACTGATGATTAAACAAGGCATGGGTTGCTTGGTGGATGTATTTTGCTGTTTCTGCATTGTTCATAGTGTAGAGATGCACTCCAGCAACATCTTGAGTTACCAAGTCCACGATTTGGTCCACTGCATAGGCAAGTCCTGCTGCTCTGAGCGACTCAGGGTCATGCTCATACTTGTCTAAGATAGCTTTAAATTTACGTGGAATATGGATATTCTCACAAGTCTTCAAGAGACGAAGAGCCTGATTTCGATTCAGAATTGGCATAATCCCTGCATGAATAGGAACATCAATCCCAGCCAAGATGCACTTGTCTTGGAAATCATAGAAGCGCTCATTGTCAAAGAAAAGCTGAGTTACAAGGCTCGAACAGCCTGCATCTACTTTCTTCTTAAGATTTTGAATATCTGAAATCTGATTTGGTGAATCTGGATGCCCTTCTGGATAGCATGCTCCGATAATATCAAAGTGAGGGGCTTGTTCCTTGATGAACTCAATCAAGTCAGTTGCGTAACGGAAATCCTTTTGAGGTTCCACATCAGGAATAATATCCCCACGAAGAGCCAAGATTTTCTGCACTCCAACCTTGTCCAAGTCAGCAATGGTTTCAGCCACCTTGTCCTTAGTCAAATAGATGGCTGGCAAGTGAGCAATAGTCGGAATCGCCAAGTCATTTTGGATAAAGTCAGCCAAACGAACCGTCGTTTCCTTGATATTAAATTTATTATTGCTGGCAGTTACACTGATAAAGTGAGGAGCCAACTCCTGCATGTCCTGCAAGAGATGAAATAATTTATCATTACCCACGGCTGGGTTTTGGGAGGAACACTTCAAATGAGAGTGACGGTGTTTGGCGTGACATAGTCCTTATCCTTTTCTTTTTGATTTCATTTTGAACAACCGTTGTAGGGAGAAATCTAATCTTACAATTTCTCACGCGCAGCTTTAGCTGCTTCAACAAGGCGGATCAAGCTTTCTTTTTGTTTCTGGAATACCACGTGTTTTTCAAACCACAGTCAGGGTTGATCCAAACTTTCTTGCTTGGTACTTTAGCAAGGATGGCTTCGATTGTATTATCGATTTCGCCTTCATTTCGGCATCACGAGGTGAGTGGATATCGTAAACCCCAGGTCCCTACTTCTGTTTGGAAGTTTTTCGCTTTGAGTTCGTCCAAGATTTCAAGATTTGAACGGCTCGCTTCAAAGGAAATAACATCTGCATCCATGTTGTCGATAGCTGGGATGATATCTGTAAATTCTGAGTAACACATGTGAGTGTGGATTTGTGTATCTGGCGCTACTGTTGAGTGTACCAAGCGGAAGGCAGGAATTGCCCAGTCAAGGTAGTCTTCGTACCAGTCGCTACGACGAAGTGGCAATTTTTCACGAAGAGCAGCCTCGTCGATTTGGATGATTTTTCACACCAGCAGCTTCAAGGTCAAGCACTTCATCCTTGATAGCAAGGGCGATTTGAAGAGTTGAATCCTTGATAGAGATGTCTTCACGTGGGAATGACCAGTTAAGAATTGTAACAGGTCCAGTCAACATACCTTTAACAGGTTTGTTTGTACGGCTTTGTGCATAGCTAGACCATTTAACAGTGATTGGGGTTAAGACGAGTGACATCACCCCCAGATGATTGGTGGTTTAACCCCACGCATACCGTATGATTGTACCCAACCATTTTTAGAGAAGAGGTAACCTGACAAGTTTTGACCGAAGTACTCAACCATGTCGTTACGCTCAAATTCACCGTGAACAAGGACATCAAAGTCGATATCTTCTTGCCATTTGATCCATTCATCGATCGTTTCAGCAAGGAAAGCGTCGTACTCTTCTTGAGACAATTCACCTTTACGGTAAGCCAAACGTTTGGCACGAACTTCTTTAGTTTGAGGGAATGAACCGATAGTTGTTGTTGGAAGAGCTGGAAGTTTGAAAGCTTCTTCTTGGATAGCTTCACGTTCTGCAAAGGCTGGCAAACGAGTGTAGTCTGCATCAGTCAAACCAGCGATACGCGCACGAAGTTCAGCATTTTCACCAACACGCTCAGTCGCAAAGAGTTCTTTGTTAGCTGCAAGTGCTTCTTCACCTTGACCATTGCGGATAGCATCCAAATCACGAATTTCATCCAATTTTTCAACTGCAAAGGCAAAGTGGTTCAAGATTGCTGGTTCAAATTCTTCATTAGCAGTTGTAAATGGCACATGAAGAAGTGAGCATGAGCTTGTCAAGACAATGTTTTCAGCTGGGATTTGCTCAAGAACAGCCAAGCTCTTTTCGTAGTTGTTACGCCAGATGTTTTTACCATTGACAATACCTGCATAAAGAGTCTTGTCAGCTGGGAAGCCACCTTTAACCAATTCAAGAGTTTTTCTTACCTTCAACGAAAGTCAAGACCGATAGCATCTACTGGCAAGTTTACAAGGTCAGCGTAAACGTCACGAACATCTCCGAAGTAAGTTTGAAGCAAGACTTCAAGACCTTTTTGTCAGCCAAAGAGTTTGTTGTAGAGGTTCAAGAAGAGAGCTTTTTTTCTTCAGCTGTCAAGTCTTTTGACAAGAGCAGCTTCATCCAATTGGATACGAGTCGCACCAAGTTCAGCCAATTTAGCAAAAACTTCTTGGTAAGCAGCTACTAAGCTGTCTACGAAGTCTTCTGCTTTCACGCCTTCTTCAAAGTCTGACAATTGAAGGAAAGTGAATGGACCTACAAGAACTGGACGAGTGTTCAATCCAAGTTCTTTTTGCTTCTTGGAACTCATCGAAAAATCTTTGTGACCTGCAAGTTTGACTTGAGTGTCTTTTTTTCAAATTTAGGAACGATGTAGTGGTAGTTGGTGTTGAACCATTTCTTCATTGGAAGGGCGCGAACGTCTCCTTTTTCTCCTTGGTAACCCACGACCCAAAGCGAAAGTAGCGCTCAAGGTCAGACAAGTCCAAGTTTTTGAACTGAAGCAGGTACCACGTTGAAAAGGAAAGCTGCATCTAGGAAGTTGTCATAGTGAGAAAAGTCATTTGATGGAATTTCAGTGATGCCTTTTTCTTTGACAATGTTCCAGTGTTTAGCACGCAAGTCTTTTGCGGCTGCAAGGAGTTCTTCTTCTGAGATTTCTTTTCTAAAGTATTTTTCAGTTGTAAATTTTAATTCGCGGAATTCGCCCAAACGAGGGAAACCGATGATTGTAGTTGACATGATGTGTCCTCCAAAATTTGTTGTTGAAACTATCTTAACAGAAAAGAAATCATCTGTATAATTGTAAAAAATTAGGCTTTGATATAGTTTGAAACTATATCTCTGTTTTTAGACAAAAGAAAAAGACCTGAGAAAAATGCCTCAAATCCTTTGTGTAGCTTGTTTTATAGCTGTATTTTCAGTTAGACTATTCAAACGCGTTATTAGTAATTCTTATAAGTGACTATGACTTGTTATTAGAAAAGACTGGATTGACTACAAGCATCCCTAATAATAAAGTTGTCGACAATCCACCAATAATTTGATGTTTCAAATTTTTACATTTACCATATTTCCATCCCCTTTAAATTTGATACCTCTATTCTTGCACTGAGATATTTTTTATGTAAACGCTTTTAAAGTACTGATTTTACCAAACTTTCACGGAATTCTTATCTATCTACCGACTTTTCTCATAATCCATTAGTTTTTAATACGAAAAAGACTTTTAGAAACTACTACTTCCATAATTTCTAAAGTCTTTCATTCTAGTATTCAATACTTTTCTTCAAATATTGACCCTGTAAAACTTTCCTTCCGCCCTGAGCCACTTCTTCAGGGTGTTCCAGTAGCGACAACTAGTCCTCCACCTTCCACCTTCCGGTCCCCATATCAATAATATAATCAGCTGTTTTAATCACATCTAAATTATGTTCGATCACTAAACACTGTATTTCCTGATTCTACTAAACGATTTCAATACTTCTAATAATCGAGCAATATCATCTGTATGAAGCCCTGTCGTTGGCATCATCAATACAGAGTATTCCCTGTAGACACTCGTTGCAGTTCACTCGCTAATTTCATCCGTTGTGCTTCTCCACCGATAAAGTTGTAGCAGATTGCCCTAAAGTCACATATCCTAAACCAACATCTTTTAATCGTGAAGTTTTTCGCTTGATTTTTGGCACAGCTTGGAAAAATTCCACCGCATCATCTACCGTCATTTCTAGAACTTCAGCAATGCTTTTTCCTTTATATTTGACTTCCAATGTTTCTGAGATTATAACGACTACCATGGCAAATTTCCTTTTCGGAACATATACATCTGGTGAGAAATGCATTTCGATTTTTAAAATACCGTCTCCCTTACATGCTTCGCATCGTCACCTGACATTGAAACTAAAACGTCCTTTTTATAGCCACGTAATTTTTGCTTCATTGAGTCGTTGCAAATAAGTCACGAATATCATCAAATACACTTGTGTAAGTTGCTGGATTACTTTCGTGGGTACGACCAGTTGGACTTTGGTCGATATCAATAATTTTTATCTAAGCCCTTCATATCCTTCAATTGATTTAAAAAGCTCCGGTTTTTCTTTTGATTTTGAAATTTCTCTGCTAGAGCTTTTTCAATACTCCATTGACAAGAGAGCTCTTTCCAGAACCTGAAAACTCCTGTAACGACTACTAATCTTCCTAGGAATATCCACATTAACAGATTTTAAGTTATTTTCACTGGCTCCTTTTTAGTGAATCCATCCTTTATCTTCTGTTCTACGTTCCGTTGGAACGGCAATTGATTTTTCCCTGATAAATATTGACCCGTCAATGAGTTTGGATTTTCCACTTCTTCTGGCGTTCAGCAGCAATAATTTGTCTTAAATTCTCCTGCCCCCTGGTCCGATATCAATCAGTAATCCGCTGCTCTCATCGTGTCTTCATCATGTTCTACTACAATTAATGTATTTCCTAAATCACGCATATTTTTGTAATGATTGAATTAATCGATCATTGTCTCTTTTGATGCAATCCAGTCGATGGCTCATCTAAAATATATAAAACTCTGATAAATTCAGTCCAATTTGAGTCGCTAAACGAATTCGTTGCGCCTCTCCCCTGATAAAGTTCCTGCTGCACGGCTAAGGTTTAAATATTGCAAACCAACATTTTCAAGAATGTTAAACGAGTTGGACTTCTTTTAAAATAGAGCGCAATTTGTTCATCTTGTGGAGATAACGTTAAATCCTTTGAAAAATTCAATTTCTTCATCAACAGACAATTCCAATACTTCACTAATATGTTTATGATTCACTTTGACTGCCAATGCCTGTTCATTTAAACGATGTCCATGACAAAGCTTTTACACGATAATTCCGTCATATATTGACGCATTTGTTCTCTAGTATAATCGCTATTCGTCTCATGGTAACGGCGTTTCACTTGACAATGACTCCTTCAAAAGGCACATCCACATCTCGAACGCCACCAAATTCATTTTCATAATGGAAAATGGAAAGTGGCATCTCAGAACTCATATAACACTAGGGTTTTTCTGAGACTGTGTTAATTTTTCAAGGTAAATCCATTGGAACTTTAAACTGCTCACAAAATTGGCGTAGCATCTCTGGATAATAGTTCGAGACTAATCGGATTCCAAGGCGCTAATGCTCCTTCATTTAATGTTTTTCTTTATCTGGAATGACTAAATCGATATCACTTCTAATTTCATTTCCTAATCCATCACATTCCGGACAAGCTCCAAAAGGTGCATTGAATGAAAAATAGACGTGGCTCTAATTCTCCAATCGTAAATCCACAATGAGGACAAGCATAATGTTCACTAAATAAGATTTCTTCTTGCCCAATGACATCGACAATCGCATAGCCTTCTGCTAAACGAAGCGCTGCTTCTAATGAATCGAATAATCTTGAACGGCTCTTGTCTGATACAATAATACGGTCGACAACAATTTCAATGGAATGTTTTTGTTTTTCTAATGAAATTTCATCCGTTGTCTCCATCATTTCGCCATCTACTCGAATACGAATATAGCCGTCTTTTTGAATCGATTTTCGAAAACCTTTTTATGTTCTCCTTTTTCCCTTTTACAATCGGAGCTAAAATTTGAATTTTTGTTCTTTCTGGCAATTCCATTACACGATTCACCATTTGTTCAATTGACTGACTTTTCGATTAGAGTGCCGTCATTTGGACAATACGGTTTTCCTACTCGTGCATATAGTAATCTCAAGTAATCATTAATTTCGTTACTGTTCCGACAGTTGAACGAGGGTTACGAGAGTTGTTTTTGGTCAATCGCAATTGCTGGACTTAATCCATCAATACTATCAACATCTCGGTTTATCCATTTGCCCTAAAAATTGTCGTGCATAAGCTGATAAACTCTCTACATATCTTCTTTGCCCTTCTGCATATAATGTATCAAAAAGCTAGTGAACTCTTCCCTGAACGGATAATCCTGTAATTACCACTAATTGATCTCTTGGAATCGTTACATCAATATTTTTTTAAATTATGGGAGCGTGCTCCACGAACGATAATCTGATCTTTCGCCATTCCATCTTCCTATTTCTATCTATAATCAAAAAAACTCTGCCCTTAGGCGTTCACCTTAGTATAGCATAGTTTCTTTTTATTACGAACAAACGTTCTTTTCAGATTATACAAGATAGTACAATCGATTTTTGTAGTTCCTGTTTTCTTTAGTAATCCTATTTCTACATATTTTTCAAAATATCTTCTCACACTAGCTCCACTCATTTCCTAATAATTCTGAGCTTGATAAGCACTAACAGATTGATGCGCTTTTTAAATAAGTTTCTAATACTCGATAATATTCTTTTTCCTTTACAGTTAAATGGATAACGAAATCTTCCACTACAGAAGCGGTTTCTCCATAAGACTCTAATGTTTGAAGAATAGCTTGCAACATAAATTCAATAAAATAAGTGGCATCATTTTCTCGATTACTCTGCTTAAAAAGCATCATAGTAACCTTGTTGATGATTATAAATAACAGATTCTATCGGTAGCCATTCAAATAAGAATTCACTTACTTAAAATTAAACTTTGCCATAAACGACCCATTCTTCCATTTCCATCCTCAAACGGATGAATGATTTCTAATTCAAAAATGAATAATACATGACTTAACAATCGGAGAAATCGTACTATCTTTCCCCAATCAAACAAGTCTTGAACCAATGATCCAACAAACTGTGCTCTAGCACCTATATGCACAACTCTACCATTAGAATCATAAATTCCTACATCTCCCAAGTCGAAAATTTACCTGGCAGTTTAACTAACCCTTGCATGAGTAAGTGATGAGCTAATAAAAATCATTGATTTCATATGGATCCATTTAAATACCTGTTCATAAAGCTTCATAAGCATTTTGAACTTCATGAATATCTTTTTGAGACCTAATACTCTCTTCCCTTCAATAATATCGGTGACTTGTTCTAACGTTAAAGAATTATTTTCAATTGCTAATGAAGATTGAATAGAACGAATTCGATTTTCCTTCCGCAAATGCAATTCTCTTTTTCAAATGATAATTGGTGTTGATTTTTCAGATATTTCTTGTACCAGGTCTCAATATTTCCTCTGTAATACGGTAATTAGGTGTACATCAACATACGCTCCCTTCTTTTCTGTTTGTACCAGTATATCATAAATGAGGCAAATTTTGAGCAGAATGTGAGCAGAATATGAGCAGATTCTCACTCAACAAAAAGTCTGAACCTTCATAGCACCCTCACTATCAAAAATTCAGACATAATTCTTAGATAATTTCCATTTCCACTGGACAGTGGTCACTTCCAGTTACATCCGCACGAATTTTCACTTGAATGCGAGAAGTTAACACTTCTGATACAACAAAAATAGTCAATTCTCCATCCAATATTTCTTTTGCACGAGCGCCACCCATATAGCTCCACCAAGTATAAGCCCTCACTGCTTCTGGATAACGAAAACGGAACGCATCTACTAAGCCGTTCTCTACAATATTATCAAATTTTTCACGCTCTTCTTTTTGTAAATCACTGCATTTTTGTATTTGTTTTTGGATTTGCCAAATCGATTTCCTCTTATGTGCTACATTTAAGTCTCCACAGAAAATAACAGGTTTTTGTTTCTTCTAACTTTTAATAAAGGCTAAGAAATCATCTTCCCACACTTGACGACAACTCTAAACGAGTTAAATCACGTTTCGCATTTGGCGTATAAACTGTCACTAAATAATAATCTGCATACTCTGCTGTAATGACACGTCCTTCTTGATCATGTTCTTCAATTCCTAATCCATATTGAACAGAAATTTGTTCTTCCTTTGTAAAAATAGCTGTTCCAGAATATCCTTTTTCACTGCTGAATTCTAATAGACATGATAACCTGCAAATTCCATTCCTAAATCCACTTGTTCAGGCTGTGCTTTTGTTTCTTGACATAAAATATCTGGTTGAGCTTTCTAATACATATTCTTGTAAAGCCCTTTATTTAAAAACAGAACGAATTCCATTCATTCCATGTTGTTAATTTCATACTTCTTCCTCCACATTCATTTTGTTCTATCATAACAATTTTATAAAATGATGACTAGCAAAAGATACCGACCTCCAACGGTTAGATTTTTAGTCTAACTTTTGGGGTCGGTATTTCAGAAATACTTTTTCTCTAAACATCCGCATCATTCGGCAAGCAAATATAAAAACTAATCACTTCTCCAACAGATTCGGCTAACATTCTCCCACCATGACTTCGAACAATATTATCCATAAGCTAAAACCTAAGCCTGTTCCACCTGTTTCTTTCGAACGAGAGCCTTCTGCACGATAAAAACGACTAAATAAATGCTCCAACACTTCTTTAGAAATAGGTTCTCCAATATTACGAGACAGCAATAGTTACAATGTCTTTTTGTTCCAATACTTCTATCGTAATTTTCTATTTTCACGACCATATTTAATGGCATTCGACAGTAAATTGATGAACGTCGCACCATTTTTCAGCATCCATCTCCAAGACCATTTTTTCTTTTGGAGGAATCACTTCAATTGTCATTTGACGTTTTTGTGCTTCTAATTCAAAAATCAGCTGCTACTTGTTCTAAAAATTCGCTACTGGAATATCATTCAATCGTAATGGTGCTCCATTTGGACTTGTCGTTGTATATTCGAATAAATCATCTACTAGTGCCTTCATTTGTTGCGCTTTATGATACGCAATTTCTGCATAACGCTTTGTTTCTTCGGGTGTTTTAGGCTTTCCATTATGGCTAATCCTAAATAGCAATAATAGACGTTAAAAGGGTGCGAATATCATGAGAAACATTTGTAATTAATTCATCTTTTTGATTTTTCAATCATCCGTTCATCTTCCATGGCGCTTACTGTTGAATCTACTAAACGGTTAATACTCGTCACGACTTTCCCCATATCTCCTGCTAATTGGAAAGAATTGCTTCGATCATAATCTCCTTGAGCAATTAAATGTAATTCCTCTAAAACATGAGATAATTGCATTTGATGATAACGCTGAATTAAACGCCAATAAGTAAATCCAATCGCAAAAATAATCGAGCTAATGGATGGTTTTTATACAAGCGGACTTCACTAGGAGCTACATTCCATGCTTGACTGAATGGAACGACTTCCATCAACAAAATATCCAGGAGCATCTAACATTTGATTCAACAATACTAAAGCTCCTAAATACAAGACGAAGACAATACATAGTGTAATAATGCCCTTCTAAAAATAATTCACTAATTTCCTGGTTGTTAATTTCAATAAGGCAGCAGGTTTTTCCTCTCTAGCTGCCTTTTTTGAAAAATCTCCTATTTACTTTCAATTTATAGCCAACTCCCCATACGGTTTCAACTAACTTTATCTCCACCTGTTGCTTCAGCAATCTTATCACGTAAATGACTGACGTGAACCATTACAGTTTTAGTAGAGACAATGACTTTCTTGTTGCCATACTGTTTCAAAAATTTCATCTGCACTAAAACACTTTATTAGGGTGACTTGCTAGTAGGAATAGAATTCCAAACTCTAACACGAGTTAATTGAATTTCTAAGCCATCTATGTAGTTACTTGATGAGAAGCTTTATTAATTAATAATGGTCCAATCATGATTTCTTCAGCACTCTCACTTTCTTTTGTTAAAGCAGAGTTCGACTAATAATGATTTTTACACGTGCAATGACTTCTAACGGATTAAATGGTTTCGTTACATAGTCATCTGCCCCATTTGTCAATCCTCGAATTTTATCAATATCAGTTGATTTGGCACTTAATAATAAAATCGGTAAAGTTTCTATTCGTTTTACGAATTTCATGCACAACAGAAAATTCCATCTAATCGTGGCATCATAATATCTAAAATCACCATATCAATATCTGAATAAGCTTGAAGTTTTTCCAATGCTTGTTTTTCCATCATATGCTTTTACAATTTCAAATTTTTCATTTCTTAAATAAATCGATTAATAATTCAGCAGTCTCGCGGTCGTCTGCGGTGCCTGCCTGCCCTTTCTGCGCTGCCTGCTGCCTGCTGCGCCTGCGCTGCACCACACCTATGCACGCTGCTGTGCACGCGCGCCACTGCCTGCTGCCTGTTCTGTGCCTGCTGGTGCCTGCCTGCCTTGGCCACTGCTGTGCTGCTACAGTTCTGCTGTGCCTTTCTGCCTGCCTG
>BNJS01002826.1_pt1 | contig 67707 bp, 99 predicted proteins | sample 8540461 | NCBI WGS metagenome assembly BNJS01 (sample SAMD00202454, study PRJDB9452) | human saliva metagenome | isolation source: human saliva | place: Japan
CAGTAGAATAATTATCTTCGATACGTATTTCAGCAACTTCTCCGTGAGCTGTACCCACATGACTTTCTAATCCACCATGAACTTCTGTGCCAAATAACATGAATACAGAGTCTTTAGGGTGAAATATGATACTTTTGTGTCAGTTCTAAATAGACTTCACGAGTACCTTTGAGTAATTGTGTAGTAGATGGTTTACCTGTCCATTTACGCTGTTCTGAAATAGCACGCAATGTTTGTAGGCTCATACATCTACCAGCAGGCACCCAAGGTTCTCCATTACTATCATACTCACCGCATAACCTGCATTTAGAAAGGCAATCTTCTATATTGGTAAATTCTCCATCTGGGCATTTATATCGTGTATATGGCATCTTTATCCTCTTTATAAAAATACACTTTAATATTTTGCGGTCCTATATGACCAATAACATGACTATATTCTACAAGGATAATGCGACCATCATTGCACTCAAATACTTTTTTGTAATGTAAGTAGACCAATTATCATTATCATTAGTCATATATTCACCAACCTCTTTAGCAAAAATCAATAGGATAGTCAATAAACATTAATGGGTCTTTTTAAAGCACGCTTGAGCTCTGCAATATTTTTCTTCTGTCATAGTTCTTTTAAATATAGTGTATGCATTTGTACCAAACCTCATTTTATTAATATTCAAAAATAACTCCAATTAATATCACCATTAGATAAGCTACCATGTCTACCATTATCATAGTAAAAGCCATCTTGTCTAGTAAATTTAATGCGTTTCTTCTTTTACTTTTTCTTTTCTTTTTCATATCTACTCCTTATATATAATATATCATATTAATTGTCAGTTGTCAACACTTCTTCTAGTCGTGAAGTATGTACGTTGTATTTTAATTCAAACATCGGTGGACCATTCATACCATCACGTGCTTTCTCTACTTTGCATCGTGTAATATTACGAAGTTCTTGCTGTTTCTCTAACGATAAGTTGGGTGCCCTATCAGGTCTCCATATCATAAGAATATAATCAGCAGATGCTTCTAAATCACCAGTCATTCTTAATTGGTTCATCGTGGGTTCTTCATATGTATTACCACTGCGATTGAGTTGTGATAGCATTGTGAAAATTACGTTATATCTTTTAGCAATACCTTTCATCATAAGAGCTTGTTGGCTTGCACCGTCGTAATCTCCAGCACCCTTTAAGTATGTAAAGTAGTCAACGACAATAACATCAACTCCACCCTCCATGATATTACGAGTATTAATTGTATTAATATAACGCTCAATATCATGCATAGACAAATTGTTCTCATCTACAATATACAACTTTTTACCAATTTTTTTAAGTACCTGATTGACAACTGGGTCTCCATCCATAATCAACTCTTTCACTTCTGATATACGCTTTTTCAGTATTTTACATACGATACGCTCCATAATTTTACCACGTGGCATTTCTAAACTAAAGAATACCACATTAGCTTTATTCTGGACTATCTGTCGTAAAATATACTCAATAGCTATATCACTTTTGCCAGAGCTCGAATACGCCCCTATTAGTAAAACTTGTCCTTTCGATATACCACCAATACAGTTATCTAGTAATTGGAAGTGAGTTGGATATGTACCACGTTTATAGATATCACGTAATTGATTTAAGCTACTAGATGCATCATGCAACGTTTCAACAATATCTTCCTCAGCAGATACTCCACTATCGAAATACGCTTTTAAATCAGATACATCTCTATCCCAAATTTGACCAAGAGCCTTAATAGCTTCTGCCCTAATCATTGGCGAGCGTATTGTTTTAAGGAAAGCCTCAGCTACAACATATTGTTGCTCAATTGTCTTGTATTGTTTAATGACATGTTTGATTGTAAAAATATCAATATGTTCAGTAGGTAAGTCTTGTAGATTGTACCCTGCACATAGTAAATCATTAATATCTTTACATTCTTCTGGCATAATCAAAACACGAACATTTACACGAGGTAACATGGCTTGAAAATGGTCTCTTGTGCGTGGTAAGTGTTTAACGCCAGCTTCATCATTATCAGGACAAATCACTATCGTGATTTCCTTACGCATGAAATTGCCTAATTTCTTAATCTGGTCCTTATGTAATTCACTGCCACAATAAGCTACTGTTGGAACGCCCATTTGATGACCACTAATAGCATCCATGTAACCCTCACATAAGTAAAGAGTATCTTTAATGTGTTTTTCTAGCTAAATCTAAATTGAATAAAAAGCCTGATTTCTTATACAAGATACTATTCGGTGTATTCTTATATTTTTGGTTTTTTTATTGAATTGCCTAATAGCTAAACTAACGTGCTGTCCATGTTCATTTCGTAGAGGAATTGTTAAACAATCATTATGGAAACCAAGTTTAAAGTCATTAATTGTATCATCTGATAAACCACGTTTATGCAAATAATCTGCAATATGCTTTTACATTTTTATGATACATATCTGCTTCTCTAGTAAATCTCATTTCTTCACTAGCTTCTAACTGGTATTCCTTATTGTCTTTAAGACTAATATTACATTCATTTGCCAAAATTTCAGTAGCTGCACGATAACTAATCTTTTCTTTATCTGATAAGAAATTAATTACACTTCCACCACACTCACAACTAAAGCAATAGAATGAATTAGTATCAGGAAATACCACTAATGTTTCTGATGTATCATCACTTTCATGTAGTGGACACTTCCCTTTCCAATATCGACCACTTTGGTGTAAATTAGTATATTTGCCGATAAAGTCTATAATATCTACTTGTTGCATTATAGTTTCGGTTATATTCATATATACCTCATAGATTTAAAACATCATCCAAGCTATAACTTTCTACTTTTTCTATTTTTTTACACCACGCATTTCTTTTTCATTGTGTTTTTTTAATACGGTAAAGCCTATACTGTTCAGCATCATGATACATTTCAGTTAATGTCATAATTTGTTTTTCAGGTTTATCTTGTAAATATTTTAACACCTTTTCTAGTGTATTTTCATCTTGCTTATAGAAATGTGCTCGGATTTTAAAATAGGAGGGGTTAAAACCCCTCTTTAGAAATACAGGTTCGTCAGTACACTTTTGCATGAATAATCGTGTTATCGCATCAAAAATGTTAAACTTTTTCGCACTCATTTTATTACCGCATAAGATGCTCCATGCGTTCCTCTAATATCAATACGCTCAATATAACCAAGGTCAGAAAGGATTTTTACACCTCTCCAAGCTGTCATGCGACCAAAACCTATACCCTCTGCAATTTCTGGCATAGTTAATTTAATAAATTTTTTACCAGCTAAGTCATACCCATCTTCTTCAGCACGTCGTTTGATATATCCATGGACTAATGCTACAGTAATATTAAGTTCATGTAATATTTTTAAATCCACAACAACACTATCAACCATTTAATTCACCTAACCTTTTTTGACTATGTTTCTTTGTTTCTTCATCAAAACTAGATTGTTCAACTACCCAACGTAAGTAATTTACATCATTGATTTCAGCAATCGCTTTATTCGCATACTTGCCTTTTGTAAATCGAGGAGTATCATCTTGTTGTGGTTCTTCGTGAGAGTTAAAGATAGGATTGTCGTCGCTTTGTACCGATGTGTAAACTCGTTGGTGACCTTTAGGTAAAGCCCACAAAGGCAAGTAAGGAGGGTCAAATTTATTATAAGGTCCAAGATTAACCCAACTTTCAGTTAAATTATAAAGGTAACGACCAATACCAAATTGTACTGCCGCACGTTTCATACTATCAGATAGACCACCTTTAATTGGTTCGATATTAGTACAGCTTGCACCATCTTCACGTGTTAAACAACGAGGACCATCTTCGGTATCAACAATAATAGTTAATTCACAAATATAACCATTATCACCACCACGAGATGTTTCATGATACTTATTAAACCATTTATCTGGTCCAACAACTTCATCTAAGCGGTCCATAATCGCACGGTTAGTTACATATGGTAATACCATAGCTTTTTTACCGTCTTTTGATTTTTGACCAATTCGCCATTGGATATCCTCTGGCGGAAATGGTTCTTTTAATGCATCAAATATTTCTTTTGTTGTTTTTTTACCCATAACATTATCCTTTCATTTAATAAAATAAGATATCGGGGAGGCTTGCTCCCCTCGTGGACAAACCCAGTCTACCACCCCATGCTCAGGCTGTCAAGCGGTCAAGCTGACAGGCATCGGTGATGACCCCCTTGCTAATTCGTAGTGCGTGTACCGTTCCCTTCGTCAGCTTAGTAAAATCAACATCAAAGGTTACTAACTTTTCCACACCTGAATTCGTCTGTGCGGTAATAAAAGCATAAGGTTTACCATGTTTAGTTTTGCGTGCAGTTACAGAAAGAATAATAGCAGGCACGACATTACCTACGCATATACTTGTATCGTATTCATCAAAAATACTATTAAATGTATATCCTAATGCTTTTAATTCCATAGCACCTTTGCTTAAATTATCTTTAGAATTAGCATCGAATTTATATTCGCCCTTAGATTTACGTTTATCTTTTAACCATTGCACGTATTGAATATAGTCATTTCTATCATCACCATCATCAATTGCACCACTATAAATCAAACCTTTTAACTGAGTTAAATTCATTGATACATTCTTTTCTAGGAACTCTTTACCACGTGCATATTCATACGATTTAATATTACCACAACCAGCTATAGCACCAATACCTAAGCATACTGTATTTTTAGCTGTTGTACATAATTTATCACCGTAGATATCAGGCGGAACTACTTGAATTCCATGCTGTTTAGCATTATTAATAAATACAGATAGTTTTTCTTTATCACCAAAGTTGTTATCAAATATAGATGCATAAAACAATTCTGGATAATGTGCTTTTAAGTACGCACATCGCCATGCAGTCAATCCATATGCAGCACTATGACCTCTATTAAATACATAAGAGCCACACGCAATCATTTGGTCAGCAATAGGACGAATAACATCTTCACTAATACCATTCTTGCCTGCACGCTCAACAAACTCATCAACGGCTGTATTAATTTTATCCAATTCTTTACGACCAATAATACGTCTAAGAATATCAGCTTCACCCATTGTATATCCAGCTAATGCTTGTACAATTTGCATACAATTTGTTATCGTATAGGCTCTTTATCCTATACTTCTTATAGTTTCCTATAAGTTCAGAGTACATTTTCAACCTCGTCTTTACGGAGGCAGTTATGGCATAACCATAAAAGGCTAGTGAGCAACTCTAGCTTGTCGGACACTCGTGGGCGGATTATATTCTCAAATAGAGTTTCACCGCCTACTCGTTACGGTGGCAAATAGTTTTACCTTATTTACTTACCTCGGTATTCCCAATGATAGTTTCCATTTTATTTCTTTTGCGTTGTAAAAAGATACTACAATCTGTATATAAATAATCAAATAGCACCTTTGATTTTTTCTTGCCTATTAGAAAATAACTTTTATCGACATTCGTTTTGCAAGATATTATTTTTTTGCATCTACTCCAATTAATTGCATAATATCATAACACATTTTGATGAGGAGCTACAAATCCCACTGCGTGAGCCAGACTTACCTATTGATACAATACCATCGCCATCAAAAAAATCCTCGAATAAAATGCCGAACTAAGCTAGGTTCAATATTAGGAATGCATTCAAATCCAGATTTCTTAGGAATTACTCCTAATTTCATTAAATCTTTCACGGCTTGTACTGATGACAAACTTACACGAATATATTCTTTATTGCCAGTTTTATAAACGTATGTTTTATTTTTCAGATTGAATAGCAGATAAAAATCCATCTATTATCTCTATCCTCTATTTTTACATACTAACTTTAAACAATATTGACCATTGTATATACTAACATTTCCATCAGCCATTAAATAACCAAGATAATACGCTTTCTCTTCTGTGTCTATATTTTTGGAAATATAATGTATTACCAAATTTTTGTCTTAGGTCCCTTCATCTTCTCACCTCCTTTATAATATTTTAATGGAAACTATTTTAGGGTTCACCGATTTTGCCCGATAATAATTTATAAAATCTCTTTTATAAACGACTATACATTAATCTGCTCTTGATACAATATAACACCTTCGGTATCTTTTTAAAAATAGGCTCTAGTAAAGGATGTAAATACGTAACTGGTTCTTTACCCTGTCTACGTGCAATAAATACTTTATCCATACCTACATCTAATACGCCAGGTCTTCCTATAGCTACAGTATCAACCAAATCATATACGCTCTTAGAGTGAATACTTTTAACAATATTTGTCATTACATCAGACTCAATCTGGAATATACCAATAGTATTTCCGCTTTGTAATAGTTCTGCTGTTATATCATCTTCTACAGGTATGCTATGTATATCAAAGTCGCCAATACGATTAATGGTATTCTCAATAATATCTAATGTTGCCAAACCTAGAATATCTAATTTAAGAATACCTTGCTTTTCTAAAATATGGAAGTCTTCTGCTGCTACATACTGACCTTCTTGGTATTCTATCGCACACCATTGAGCAGGGTCGCTAGGAAATACAGCTACAGCACTAGCATGAGTACTAAAGTTTTCTAAACGATTTAACATACTTTCTGCCATCTTTTTGAGTTTAACGTCTTTAACTTCACTAATATCATTAATGTTTTTTGACACTTTAGTTACATCAGATGGTTTCATACTTAGTGCTCGACCAGCCTTTTGTACTGCCGCTTTATCAGACAAGAAACCAAATGTTCGTACTGGATATGCATGTGTATATTTTTCTTGAATATATTGGATAACCTCTTGTCGTCTACTTTGTTGGAAATCTGTGTCGATATCACATGGCGTTACACGTTCTGGATTTGTAAACCGCTCAAATACGAGGTTGTATTGTAATGGGTCAATCTCTGTAATACCCATTAAATAAGCAACTAAGCTACCACACACAGAACCACGACCTGCACCAGTCATCATGCCTTGAGATTTTGCCCATTCTAACATATCATGAATAATACAGAAGTAGTTGTTATAATCTACTTGTGTTAATATTGCTAGTTCATGCTTTACTTGTTTTTCATAATCTTCTTTATTAGGTTTCTTCGCTATACCTAATCGTTTATAACCTTCTCTACAATGTTCTAAGACATATTGAGAAGCATCCTTAACTGGGAATACAGGATAATGGTTTTCCCCAAATGGTATTTCTACATTACATTTATCAATAATTTCACCAACATTATCATAATATTTTTGCTCTGGATAAATAGCTTTTAAATTCATCTACTGTCCACATATGATAATCTCTACTACCGTAATATGTTGACATATGGTCATATTGTTCTTTATATTTTTGTTCTTCTTTATCAGAACTAGCATTATCAATTTTCTGTTGTATTGCAGATAAATCGGCATCTAATAATAAAAAATCTCTATGTGATTGCATTTGTTCAGGATAAGCGTAATGACTATCACCAGTAATAATAATAGGCACGTTATACTTTTCACCTAACTCCATAACCACTTTATTATATTCCCATTGTAATGGAAAGTCATGAGGTTGAATTTCTAAATAAAAATCATTACCGAATGTATCTAGCATACGCTGTATAAATTCATCACGTAGCAATTCATTTGATAACGGACCAGCTACACAGGCAGTACTTACAATAATATCATCATGGTATTCTCTTAACGCCTTATAATCAATTAGTGGTTTATAATAGTGGTGATATGCTCCATATGTAGATAAACGCCTTAGATTATATAAACCCTCAGTTGACTTCGCTAGTAAAACTAAGTGATAACTTTCTCTAGTTTTTACATCTAAATCATAAGAGAAATAGGCTTCCATGCCAAGAATAGGTTTAATACCAGCTTGTTGACAAGCTAAATAATGAGAAGTTAAACCTGATGTAGTACCATGGTCTGTTAAAGATACAGCCGTATATCCAATTTCTTTAGCACGCTGTATACGCTCTTCTAAGGAGGAATACGCATCACGCCTACTATAAAAGCTATGACTATGTAAATCTGTAAAATTCATATTTTCACCTCATATCGTTTAGCTATATATTGTTTATCAAGTAATTTTATAATAATATAATCATACATTTTTATCTTTATTATTTTTTTAAGTAAATTTTTTTAATTAATGTAGCTTGATATTTATCAATATCACTACCAACTGTATAAGAGTCAATAATTCTTTCCAGATTTCGTGCTAGGTTTAATATATAAAAAGTCAATACTTGTAATATTATCATCACTATTTAATATTATGTTGATATTTCCGTCATCACAAACAAACCCATTCAGTAATTTATTAATATGTAAGTTAGTGCATTTTTAATTTATCACCATCTTCACTGTATTCAATATGAACTAATCTTGGAGCAATAATATGAATAAACTGTTCTATGCTAAGTTCTTCTATTAATAACCCCTTTTGATGATATATTAATATTCCCATCCACAACAAGATAGTGTTTATCTGAGATATTAACATCATATGCATTATCATAATTATGTGAAGCTCTAGCAATCGACGATAACGCTGTAGTGAACATATTATTATTAAGTGAATTTATTGGTCTAAATATTCTATATCTACTCATAATATCTCCTTATAAATCTGCGTAATCATCTTCCATATAAGCTAATATTTTTATTTAATCCACGTTCTTGCATTGTGTTTAAATTATGACCGTATTCACAACTATCAATATATTGTTGTAACCAACTTTGATTACCTAGTTTACGGTGATAAAAATAAATTAAATCAATCTTTTCTTCTCTAGTCATATTATACCTCCTTTAATATAAGTGTATCATGGTATACTATATTTGTCAATAAAAAAAGGACCCCATAAAGGGGTCTATTGAGTGTAACGTATTACGAAGTGTAATTCAATATTACGCTGAGTAATGTTATTCTTCTTTGTTTTATATACTAAGTTGTAGTAATGTTATTACGTTCTAAGTGGTAGTGTTTTTAAATACCTAAAATACTGATACTGTATAACCGCTACGCTAGGTGAAATACTCACATCGTTAGTTGCTGTAGTTGTAGATAATACCAAGAAGGAATATTTCTGTTCGTATTTTCTTTTCTTTATATGTATTACCAACTAATCAATATCTGAACGCTAGTGAAGATATTCTGCGAACGCACCAGTTATGAATACCAAGTAACTGTATCACTTATTGGTAGTAATGTTGAGCATCTACTATATATCTGTTACTACGCACTTCGTTTGTAGCTACTTCGTAGCTGATTGTATTATATATATCTTAGTGAATATCTACTGTATTCTATACTTGATGACTGCCCCAGTTAGTGCCGAGGTATTGCCCCCATATACATGGGAGCAACGTATACTTGTGGTATACTATCGAAACTTCATAGTTAATACTAAGGTAGCCCAGGTGTAGCTTTACCTACCACTCTAAAGAGTTTGTTTCGACTGCCATCTACGACGGGACAAAATCTGGGGAATTGCACGCCAAACAGCCCCTGTATCACAGCCATATTACCGAGTTGCTAATTCGGTTCCGTTATTTTTAGTTGGTTTACGTTCTCAACACTATTCCGATATGATGTTTTATAAACATATTTAGTCAATATTCTGGATATACATGAGACTGCATGAACTTTCAAGGTTTGCCTATCTCCGTGCAATATGTATATTAGCAACCAGATATACTGAGTTGTGTTATCTTACATAACACTTACGTTCGGATGTTTTCCATACACTTGAAAACCTTTTGTATTTCTTACAAAACATTTGTGTACTATTCGCTGAATACGAACAATATTTACATCCTTTACAATATTCTCTTTTTGGTTTGCGGCGAGTATGCTCTATACGACCACACATTGAAACGCCAAAATTTCTTCTTGCTATAGTTTTTCTCCTTTCGGTAGAGCAAGTTCTGTGGCTCCACCACTACTCACATTGTAGCACCCTAGCTGTCAGTTGTCAACACCTTCGCTGACACCGCACCGTTGCTGGGTTTGTGAGGATTGTAGCACAGCCGAGGGCGAGCCGTCAAGCCCACCCCTGACCGAGCCACAGAGGAGATTAATATGCCTATAGTAATAGTAACATATAAAAATCAATTTGTCAAATTTTTAATTGGTATATATTTTTACTAAGTTATAGCGTACATAATATACAGGTTCTTTATCTGTAATATCGTATTTTGCACCGTATACTAATTTGCCATTTTGTTTATCAATACCAACTTGACTGTGAAATTTACCTGCACGGAATTCTTCTTGTCCGTATACGTTCAGTTCATGACGTTCTGGTACTTTAATGTCAAATTCAACAGTAGACTTTTTGGTCTAATACTACCTTACCATCTTCAAACTTTTGAGTTTCATTTTGCTGTAATTCAAACTTTTGTTTTTTGCCATTTACTTTAACTGTAACAACAGGCTTTTCAATACTAGCTTCTACATCTGTGTCTTCTTTTACATACGTTGGTACATTATTCACGTAAACTAATTCTTTTTCTTTTGGAACGTAAGATACGGTAGTCTTAGTATTGAGAGTAGCCTTCTCATTCATTATTTTTAGGCTGTAAGGTGGGTCTAGGTTGTTCCACGTATGTTTGCTTATGGAGCATATAAAACAGCCCACAGAACGCAAATAATGCAATTAAAAATAATAATATAAATTTTAATCTTTACATTCTTCAGGATGGTAATGATACCAGATAGCTTTCCCACGAATAATAGCACCTCCGTCTCCATCTTCTTGCGGTAACGCAATTAAGTCCCAACGCATATCAGGGTCACTATCATAGATAGAATATCCATCAATAATTGCCCAGTCATTATGGGTTTTGAAATGTTCCTTATTAATTTCCCAACCTTTAGCATCTGCAATTGTTTTGACAATCATCGCCATTTTATTAACTTGTGCGTCAGTTGGTGGTACAGTACCCCATCGAACATTTCCTTCTGTATCTACACTAGCATCAGCACAACAGAGAATAGATACACCAATATTACCAGTATTACGGTGCCATGTATGTTTACCAGTAGCATCAAAACTATTGAAATCAGACCACACACGACCATCACCTAAGATATTTAAGTGGTAGTAAGGGGAGGTATTTTCATACCCCCCACCACTCCAATGTAAGGTTACTTGGTCGGCATGGCAATTAGCTGCTAAATAAGCAATATCGTTTAGGGTATAAAAAGCCATTATTTCTCCTCAATACCATCATATAAACCGTCAACAAATGTGTTATAAACATTAGCTTGTTCCTTGACCTTATCAGCCTCCACGGAAGATTTTTTAGGTAAGTATTTATTAGCCTTGTCAATCGCAGACATTTGTTTTAATTCTCTTGCATCTCTAAGCTGTTTGCCAGTTACCCCAAAGTCTTTAATACGTTGTTTGTTTTCTGGAGATGGGTCACGCAAGAAGTCATTAATAGCTTCTTTCTTTCCATCTTTAAGCTCTTGATTTGCCATAGTAAGTCTATAAGCCAAATCGTTTTCTACAGACTCACGTACAGGTCTAAAACCTAATAATTTCATAAAACGCTCTTCAGATGTATACGCACCTTTATTTTCAGCGTTTTTCCAATCACGCATATTACCTGTATACGCTTGATAGAAGTTACCAAGCTGTGGAGATAACGCATGACCTACGCCTGTTACTACATCTTTCCAATTATGGCTATTTCTAGCTACATCACCAAGAGCACCATACGTAGATAATGTAGGACCTAGCAATTCGCTACCACTACTAGGTGTTAAATCACCAAAGCCAACATTTCGACTAAAGTCAACGCCGAACATAGATGGTGCACCCATAATAGCCATCATAGCTATACGTTGTTTAGTTTGGTCTTTACCAGCCCAATCATAAAGCACATCCTTTGTTCTATCTGTCAAGCCTTTGCCTGTAAGCCATTTCAACATATCGTCGCCAGCACTCATAAATGGTAAGCCCATAAAGCCAGCCATACCCATTGTAATACCCATAAAGCGACTTAATCCTTTATAGTCAATGGAGCCGTCAGGACCTTTGAATGCTGTAAATAAGAACTCAGCTTCCTTAACACCGAACTTTTTAAATTGTAAGATAGTTTTACCTAGTGTACCAAATTTAGTAAATAGCTGAGGTGAGTCAATGTCTGTATAGTCAAAGTTTGTTTTTACAACAAAATCTTTGGCATATTCCATAGCCTTTTGGTAAGCCTCTGGATTTTTATTGTGTAAATCAGTAGTATCTAAGCCATGTTTAGCAGCGTATTCTTCGTATGCGTGAATAGCAGCAACCTTACGAGTATAAGCATCAGCTTTCATAAAACCTTTCATGGAAAGGTCAAATAACTTACCAAACTTAACACCGTTGATTGTAATTCTGCGATAATCACCACTATCTAGGAATTCAGATGCTTGGCTTGCACTTTCTTCATACACTTCTAAATCATCAAACAATTGACCATATTTCCCGTTTTTGCCACTCTTACCAGCTTGTTGCATAGCGTATTTTAATTGTGGCGTAAAGCCTGTTAAAGCTGCTACGTTAGCTAAAGTACCGAACTGTGCAATAGCGGCAGTAGGTCTAAATACACCTAATTTAAATACAGCCATAGCTTGCATATTACGGTTAAGAAGTTTGGTTGCCCAATTATCACCCATATGTTTTGTCATATAAGCACCGATAAATGGAATTTCACGACCGATAGTATTTAATACCTTGTCAGTATTATTTGGTGCCCCAATTACACGTTGGATATAGTCATGGACAATATCTTGTCGTGCGTTTTTAGCACCTGTACCATTACGACCGTATTGCTTTTCATAGTTCTCACCGTATACTTGTTCGTAGTAACGTGTAGCAAAATCTAAGAATGGAGCATTACCTTGATATTTCGCTTGTGTATTTGCATAATGATAAATCGCTTTAATATGGTCTTCATTGTGACCAAGTACGCCAGCACGTTTAAGATTATGCTTATTCCACATTTGAGCACCAGAACTACGGTATAAGTATGCACTAACATTATCGTGTGTTAAAACGCCATCTTTATCTTTCTTTAAGAGCTTTTCAAAGTTAGCCATGCCAGCTTCTTTTTGTAACTTCTTATAATCAAGACCAAGTTCTTTCATGCGTTCTTTGTTGTTAATTAGGCTTTGGAAATCATCATAAGTCATTGACTTGTCTTTACCTTTTAGGAAATGGTCAATGAACTTTTTAGTTTCCGTATAATTGCCTTGAACACGATTGAATAATGCCGCTGCATCCTCATCAGACATACGTTCGTATACTTTATGTAATTCAGCTTCTTCATCTGTTAAGTTAGAATAGTAACCATCATAAGATTTAGATGCATCTGCTTGGTATCTTTCTCTACGAATAGTCATATAGCCAACACCCTTTTCAACAGGTCTTGAGTCTACATATTTATTCGCATCAGCTTCCTTATCAAAAGAAGTTAATACCGTATACTGAGGATAGTATCTACCAGTTTCTGGGCTATACTTAACCTCCATTTTGTAAACACCATAACGCTTATGTTCACGTGGGATATAACCCCATAAGTCAGCAGATGGGTCTTTACCTCGTGCGACTTGGTTATCATTTACATCTTTATGGATTTGGTTAAGTACTTGGCGAATACCAACATATTTATCCCATAATCTTTCACTATAACCTAAGTGTTGAGCATATGCTTTAGACATTTCTATAGCCACTTTGTTTGCATTAGCTTTATCTTTATAGGAAGGAATATTTTCCTTACTAGAGATTACTTGGTACACATCTTTATTAACGCCAATATAAACATGATTACCTTTTTCTCTTTCAGCTTTTACAAACTTACGCATACGTTTATCGTCAGCTAAACCGAATTCTGTAAATGTATCTTCCGGTTTGATAATAGCGTATTTTTAATTCGCCGTTTAAATTAACTGCTACTGGTTGAGCAAATTCACGACCACGTTTATCTACTTCACCTAATAGCTCATTCATTTTTATCTTCACCACTTTTTACATCTAAATCTGCAAACTGTTTATCAAGCAATTGCATATATTCAGTTTTCTTGCGACGATATGTACGAGCGGCTACGTATGCTTCTTTAATAATTGGTTTTAATTCTGGGATTAATTTACGTGCCATAGACGATGGGGATTGTAATAATTTTCTAAACCAAGCAAATGAAATATCACCATCACTAGGATTTAGTCTTTCAACTATACCAGCACCATGTTTATGAATATCAGCCAATAGAGCTTGTTCAGCTTGGTCAATACGGTCATTAGCTTTAATAGAATAATCTATATTTGCTCTTTGGATTTCATTCAGAACTCTTTCTGGACTATTTGCTTCTCTATTTAATTTAGTTATCTCACTGTGTTTCTTGACGTGCTGTGCATCGCTCAATGCATTTTGGAAATGTTCTTTGATTGTATGTATATCAAATAAGCTAGGACCACCATAAGACATCATTTCGTTAATAAACTTATAGCCATCATAGTCATTAATAAACTCTCTGGTATTTCAGGGACGGTCATTGCTGCTATAAGTATTTTAACTTCGGCTGATACTGGACTATCCATCAACTCGCCTGCATAGTTAAATGGCTCGAATGCTTTCATGTTGGCAATCAGTGCTAACTTTGCGATACTGTCAGCTGTTATTCCTTGCTCTTGTAGAATAGCATTAGCTCTTGAAATAAGTCGTCTACTTCTTTCTCGCTGTGCATTTTCTCCAACTGGTACATTATCTTCCCTGTGTCTAGCTTTGAGGAAATCTGGAACTGCTTTGCCTTCACTTCTATTATCGAGAGCATCACTGATAGCAATGGATGCACTTTCAAGGTTGCCTGCGGCACTTTCAAAAGTATTTTCAATATCTCGTTTTGAGTATTCTTTTCCAGATGTAAGTATTTCACTTGGTTTAGAAGCTCTGTATATTTGTCCTGCAAGTCCTTCATCATATTCCAATTCCTTTCTTAATGTTCTAAGTGCGTTATTTACGTGTGGAACAATCTCTTTTGCACCAGTATAATGTGTCGCACTGTGTAATAATTCATGTAAAAATACGTCACTATCTGGTGTAAGTGCCTCTTTTGTCATATACAAACGTCTATTAATTGGGTCATAAAAACCATTGAATGTATGTTTAAAAGAGTCCATATCTAACATTCTATCTATAACATATATCTCTAAGTTAGGGTTCTTTTTAAAATATTGTAATACGGCAACATACGCCTCTTGGTCTCCATTGAGTTGATGGAAAATAGATTGCAAAATTGTTTTCATTTCATCATTTGATAGTTTTCCAAGTCCTTTTGTTCTATTTGCAACATTTTGCAAGATTTTCATTTCAATTTCACTAGGTTCACGGAATTTAGTATTTTTACTAGTAGATGCTTTCTTATTGCCTGTCACAGACATTTGAATATCATTAGTTGGTACAATTGTATATGTATCATCGTTGATAATAACTTCATACCCTAAACGAGAAGTAAGGTCTTTGTGAGATTTAAGGTAATTTTTACCATCTTCATTTAGTAAATCAGCATCAATAACAATACCTTTGTTTTGTCTAGCAACTTCTGCTAATGCGTGGAATGCGTAGTCGGCTACTTCACTACCATTATTGAATAGTGCCGCTGGTTCATACACAGCATCAACTGTAATTTTACCATCTTTGATTTCACTATCAATAACATCATCATCCATGGTGATAATACCCATATCAGATAAATAACCATCTAATACTTCTTTGAAGTCATCATGGTCAATGAACTCTGGTACTTTAATTTCTACTGGGAACTCTTCACCTAACTTAATATCCATTTTAATATCTGTTGTATAGATATCACCTTGATAGTTAGGAATAGAAGCATGTAAAACCCCGTCTTTATAAGCACTCAATCGTAAGGCAGTAGACACTTGGTTTTTTGTCTTTTTGTCTTTTAATCTTTCTTCTGTGATTTTAGAGTTTTTATTGATACGGTCATCCATAACCTCTGTAACAACGTCTTTAATTTCACTATATACACGTTTAGCTAATGGAGAATTAATGTTGTGTAGACGTGGTGCACCATTTGGGAATAGCTTCTTAGCACCTACTCTGCCAGCCATTGATTTATATTTGTTCTCGTTACCAATAGCAGGGTAAAGATGTACTGCACGATTGACTAATCTACCTAGCAAATGGTCGCCATTTGGATTATCAAGTTCTTCCATCAACTTATCCATACCAATAGCTTTGACACGTGTTAAACCTTTTTGTAGTGCGTTAAGAATGATAAAATTACGCATTCTATCATATCGACTAGCTTCCGTAACATCTGGAATATTATAATCTTTATCGAACCATAAACGAATATTTTCATCAAAATGACTAGGACTATTTAAGAATGAATTCAATACAACTTGTGGGATTTTTTACTTCACCACGGTTGACAGCTTCCATTAAATCACGCTGAGCTGGAATTTTATAATCTGGTACATTCTTTAAAATGCCATTCCAAGCTGGAGCATATATTGGTTCTTTACGCATTAATTGATTGCGTTTTGCGATAATACCATTAAGTTTCTTACGATACTCAGATTTTTGAAATAAATGGATGGTTATTTATATATTGAATATCGTCAGCAATACTATTAATAATATCCATATGCTTTTCCATTACTTCTTGTTCATTTTTGATATTATCACTAATGTCAATATCACCAGTATCTTCATTCGCTTGCTGTTTCAAGTAATCTCTAAACGCTTGTTTCTCTTTTTTACCTTTATCAGTTTCCATTTTCAAATCATCGACCATTTTTTTAATGCATCAACTTCATTGATTTGTCCACCGCTTTGGATTTGAGATTTTAAGTCAGCTAATTTTTCAACATCTCGCATTACAGCTTTTTGCTCATCTGTAACCATGTCAACAGTTCTAGGACCTCTCGGTCTAGTTTGTTTTTTAGGTTTTGGTTGAGCTGGATTTAAGCCTAGTCGTTCTTCGTATGGAGTTACAATAGGCTCTTCTCCTGTAGGATTATCATGGTCAATAGTTTCTGTATGGTCTTTTTTAACAGGACGTGCTTCCCATTTTTTATTTGGGTTTGGTACAATGACATTATAAGGACCAATATTACCACCAAGCACATCGTTGTTCTCATGTCTGTATTTTAAAGCATCTTTCGTGAGTGGCATTTTCATGCCAGTTTCACGACCAGTATGGGAAAGGTATTGTTGTATTTTCAATAGACCATCACGTGTTACTTTATCACTATTTAAGTAATCTGCAATTTGTTGGTCGTCACCTGCGATATTACGGTCAGATGTTGCTACTTGTTTATTATTAACAAATTTCTCTGGTGTACCATTTGGACGTACTGCAACTTGTGCATTTTTTCTGCGTGTTTCTTCTGCACTACGTTTGGCTTCGTCTATGTTAGCTTGTAACATTCTGCGTTCGTTAGTAGCTAAGATTTTACGAACATTTTCAAATTGAGGTCCAGTAACATCAATACCGTTTGCACCTAACGTAATAAGGGTATCTTTAATTTTGCCTGCAAGAGCATGTTTAGCTGGTAAGTAGTCTGCATTATCTTTTGGAGGAAGTGTGTTAATAACTTCTTCCATCTTTTCAGCAACATCACGATTTTGGATATAACTTTTAGCATTATCTTGTGTACGTTCTGCATTATCCATGTGTTTAACATAGTTTGTAATACGACCAAGTTCTTCATTTGTATATCCATTTCTGGACTTAATGCCAGCTTTAGCTAAGTAGTTACGTGGGTTTTTAGCTTGTTCATTACGTCTAATATCAGAACTATTAGCATCACGTTTACGTGCTTGCATTGCATTATGTACACGATACGCTGCATCCCTTGCTTTAATCGGATTATCTTTATACTCATGCTCAAAGTATGTTTTGTTTGGAGAATTCTCATATCGTTCATTATGATATGTATTCCTACGTTCGTTAATTGCATCAAGTTGAGATTGGAAAGCATTCTGCTTTTCTCTCTCTTTAATTCTATTTTCAATATCACGAACCGATGTTCTATCTGGATTTTCACGTTCAAGATTAGAGCGTTCTGCATCTGTTAGTTCAATGCCAAGTCTATCTGCCTTTTCAGCAATAGTTTCCTCTTGTGGCTGTTCTTCTACAGATGGTTCCTCGACTACTTCATTAGAACGTGTCATATCTTCATATAAACTACGAGAAAGTAGGTTTGCTTCTTTATTACTAAAGCCTAAGTTTGTAAAATTCTCAGCGAACATACGAGGAGATAAATCTTCAGCAGTTTTATCACCATGTAAACTCATAATATTAGCACGTTCATCTTGAACAGCTTCCATGGCTGATGCATAGTCTTCTGGTGCTTTTTTATTTAATACTTGGTTCACAGAGTTAGCAAAAGAGCTTTCTTCCATCATTGGGGAGTAGGAAGCATTAGAAATATCATCAATTTCTGTATTACCAAGAGGTGTATTATCAATGAATGTAGGTTCTTCAGGTACGATGTTGTTTAAGCCTTCGTTTTGAACCATAGGTCCTGCACTGTCAGCAATTACATCTTCAGTAGATGTTAAGCCAGCCATTTCGTCAGCTTTATTTAAGATTTTATTAGAAGCACCACGTACAGCACCACCTACGCCACCTACAGCCATGGAGATATTAAATGCGTCTTGTGCCGCCATATTCATGTCATTTGTCCATGTAGATGGGTCTAACATAGATACTTGGTCGTAACCCTCTTGACCTTTAATACGACCTTCGATAGCTTGTTGCCATGCTTCTGTGTAGCTTTCAACTGCACTGTTAGCTGCATTACTAAGTAAACCTTTTACCATTAGCTTACCGCCATCTTTAGCGAATGCACCAGCCAACATACCAACCTTACCAGAAACACCAATACGGTCAGCAGCGTAATCTAACATTGCAGGTCCCCAACCCTCGCTTAGAGATTGTCGAAAAGCATCGCCTGCTACGTCTGTATCATACCCTGCATTACGATAGTCATTATAGATAGAGCCAGCATTTTGTACATTTTCAAGACCAGAACCTACTGCAAGTTCTGTACCGTATTTAGCTACTTTACTTAAACCAGTGGCAACAGAGCCAGCTAACCCCTCAGATACGCCAGCCCTTGCCAATAATCCACCAATTTTGCCTGCATTTAAAATACCAGCAGTTGTACCGCCTGTGGACATAGCCATAGCTACTTGTGGAACTACGTTACCGACAAATTGACCACCTTGAGCCGCCCAATAGTGCGGATTTGTAACTTTATCTCCCCATGATAAGTCAGATGTATCTGGGATTGTGCTTCTGTAAGCGGCTAGATTAGAATAGTAATTTGCTTCGTTTTCTGTTTTGCCACGTAGCCATTGTGCTGTATCGCTATCAGACAAAGATAATCCATAAGATACCGCACCTAACATATCAGAGCCTAAGCGGTCTAAGCCAGCACTAAAGTTACCTACAAATTCATCGCCAATACCATCATAATGTGCCTTGCCCATGTAGTCATAGCCAAGAGTAGCAAGGTTATTACGATACTGGGCATCAGCATTTCTACTGGCTAACCCGTCTGTCCAATTTGCCATTTAGTTCACTCCTTTATCCTGTATAAGCGGTTTGTTTTTCAACCCCCCATGCTTTAGCTTTAGCATCTTGGTCATACTTTTGCCAACCTAATACAGTTTGGATAGCATCTCTGCCCTCTACTGTATCTTTATAAGGGGATAATTTATCAATAATTTGTTGAGTTGTTTTTGTAACATTACCATTCCAACCATCATAAGAAGTTTGAGCCCAATCAGCATCTGATGCTTCTGTAAATGCACCCTGCCCTTCTGCTAAGATTTTGGCAATATCTTTTTGATGTGCAATAGTAGCACGTGGTTGACCCTCAGCATCTAAATATGAACCATCAGGTAATTTAGAACCTGCACCAGAACGAGCACCAGCTCTAATATTTGCTGTTGATAATGCTTGTTCCATTTTCATACTTTGTAATGCTTTTTGTTGCTCAAATTGCATATTCGCTAATTCTTTCTTCTGAGCAAACGCTGTTTGTTGGTCTTGTAATGCTTGTTGTCGTTTCATATTTGCTAATGCCATTTGGTTATTGCTCATGTATCTATCAGCCATAGGGTCTAAACGTACACCTAAAGATGCACCTAGACTAGCTAACATTTTACTATTAGAGCTGTTGTGACTATTAGCAATCATTTGAGCTAATTGACCTGCGTTAGTTAATTTCTGCGTATTATTAGCTGTGTTTGCCGCAGATACAGCTTGGTTTACTAACGCTTTCATTTGGTCTGCGTTATTTTTACTTAATGCAGTTCCCATTTCGCCAAAGTAAGATGAATTACGCAATCCAGCAATACGACCAGCTTGTGTTGCACGTGCTGCTTCTACTTCTGGACTAGCTACTTGGTAATGCATTAAGGTTTGGATTTTATCCCAATCAAGTTTTTCATTTGGGTCATCAAATGCAAAGCCTTGAGCTTGAGGATTGTTGTTCTGATACCGTGTCATAGACGTAGGAGAACCTGCTTGAGAAAAGGCATCACGAGCGGCTTTCTGTCTTGGAGATAAATCAGTATCAGCACTACGTTCAAAGTTATCGTGGAACCATACGGCTGCTTGTTCAGGAGTATCAAAACTATTCAACGTATTAATACCCTCTGGACCAAGCTCTTTTAACATATACTGAAATTGTGCTTCTGGACTGCCAGAAGAAATGCCTAAAGACTTAGCAAAATCTGCTAAGCCTTGTTGTCTATCAGCACTTGTATATTGGAAAATACCATAGCCATGTGTTCCATTAACTGGAATTTCATTTGCATGTCCGCCACCCTCGATAATAGTTGGGTCCATATTAGACTCTATCATACCATTACCAATAATACCAGCGGCTGCCGCAGGAGTTAAACCATACCCCTGTAATAATCCCATGTAATCAGCCATAGTACCTCCTATTTAATATTTTGTGTTAAGCCACCATATGCTTGCCAATAATTAGGGAAGTCTTGATAGTTTTGGTCATGTACTCTCAAACCTTGGTTAGCTTGACCATAACCTTTAATGTAGTCAATAGCACCAGTGTTATTAGTCAAAGCACTGCCGATTGTATCAGCATTTAAACCAAATGCGTTTCGATAACCACGACCTGCTAAGTCAGCTTGAATACTTAATGCTTGATTTTGTAAATTTTTATTGGTTGCATATTCAGGGTTTTGATATAAACCTTGAAGATTTGTTAAGCCAGATGTAAAACCTTGTTGACGTGCCAATTCTTCTTTTTGTGCTTGGTTATTAGCCTCACGCAAAGCACCTCTATCAAGTCGGTTATTAAACATCATGCCACCGATAAGACCAGCTAGATTACCCAATTGAGTTTGCCAGTCATTTTCATGTGTTTGGATTACTTGCATATTTACCTCCTAGAACGACTCTGCGTAAATGCCTTCTGCCAAGAACATATTGTCGTCTGTATCTAATACTAATTCATATACTTCTTCTTTATCATCAGTTTCAAGAATGAATGCAACTTTTTCGAAGCCATCAGCGGTTTCAACTCTATCCTTGCTTGTAATTTCAGATAAAGCCTTGCGACCATTCTTAGTTTGGAATACCTCTGTATCAGTTGTGCGAAGTTTGTGGTTTGCTGTAACAAGCAAGAAGATAGGTTGAATACCCATATTTCTGTTTTCTGTTACAGTTGCCTCACCGTGACGTGTTTTAACTTTATCTCCCTCTTGTACTTCAACAATAGGTTTTTCTGTTCCGTCAGCCATAGTAACTAATACATATCTAGGGAAGCATGCAATGATAGAACCAGCTAAGGATAACGCACCACCTAAGAAGCCACCACTAGAGGATTGTGTTGCAAATGTTCTACCATTATTTAATTGACCTTGCGTTTGTAACGCTTGGTTGGTAGATTGACTTTGACCTTGTGCTAAAGATAGGAATTTTGTACAGGAGCAAACGATGCTTGATGTGCTTTTTGTGCGTATTCGATAGGCGTAGAAGCATATTTCATACGTTGGTCCATTAAGCCAGCCGCTGTTTTTAAGTTATTATCATAATCCTGAGACATTTGTGCTGCAAAGTTTTTCTGAACGTCATTTGTAGCTGTATTAAATCGAGAGCTATCAACAACACCACGTTGAGCTAGAGATGCTAGATTTTTTTACCCATCGTATTTTCATACATACGATTAAAGTAGTTTTTGTTTAGCATTAGCAAATACATCTGGTAAAATACCTTGGCTAAGAGGAGTAAACTCACTTTTTGATTTGTTGCATTTCAGATGTTTGGTCATTATATAATTTTTGCCAATCAGGTGTAACAATATTACCAATTTGATTTGTACCATAATTTACTAACGCATCAATACTAGGTTGAATAGAGTCTAAGTATCTGCCTTGTAACGCTATTAGATGGCGTTCTTCTGGTGTTAGTTGTCGCTCATGAATAGTGGTTTTAGACTTACCCATCTAAACCTCCTTCGTGAAATAGTAATAAGTGCCATTTTCATTTGTTCGCTCTTCGTAAGAGCATTTTGCTAATCGAGCATAGGCTTTAGGATTACGACTATCTGTATAAGAAGATATCCGTTTTAAGCCTAGCTTTTTAGCCATGCTATGAATACCTTTTGAACCCATCGACAAGAGGAACTCCACACCCAATATCTATTTCTAAGGTATCACCTATAATACCAAATGTTAAGAAAGAGCCATCTTCTCTTAACCATACCATTGGGTGCAGTTCATAGTCCCAGTCATCTAGGTAATGTCTACCAACACGTTTCTGATATTCATCAATATGTTTTTGTATATTAGCTGTAAGGGCTACCGCCATTTTTATGAGCTCCTTTCAAGAAGTCATTCTGGTCTCTACCCTTTCTACTCTTTTCTCCTCTTTTGTCCACCTTTAGTATCTGCGGAGGCACTAACCATGCTTTCTCTTTCAACTACAATATCAAACGATATGTACTTAAAGATAATTGGGTCATCTGTTTCAAATTTGAAACGAAGGATTGGAGCAAGAATTTGTGTTTTAAATTCCCCTTGTAATTCTGTAGTAGTCCATTTATGTGTTAATTGTACGTCATTAATGTAAATATATCCACGACCATCATTTTCTTCAGATTGGATATCAATGTACGTTCTGTATGCATTAAGGTTATGAGTATCTCTCATTTCCTTAGATTGAATAAGTTGGTGAATGGAATAACCATTGTCAGTTGTATATTTAAAATCGAATTCGTAAATTGCACCATGAGTTTATCTGTGTTCATGGCTACCAATACATGATATTGGTTTTCACAAATTGATGTAACATTGTAAGGGAAAATCCATTTTGTATATCCACCAGTCCAGTAATGATATACAAACATTTCTCGACCGCATGCACCACTTACAACCATTTGTTTTGTTCTTCGCAAGTCGGAAATAAATGGTTTAGTAACATTGTTTTTAAGTTCTGGGTTAATGTTATCACCAATATCCATTACATTAAAGTTGGCATATACTTGAGAACTTTTAACAGACTTTAAACCACGTGTAGATACAAATACAATATCAGAGTTAATATTATCACAAGCATGTCTGCTTACTACATCCGAGTTATTTGCTAGTAATGTAATAGACCACTCTTCTGGTTCGTTTTGAACGTCGTAAATATAGCCATTACTTTTAAATACTAATACGTCAGAAGCTAATTCAGCTATTGCAACAATATCACCACCATCACCATAGCCCACGTTAACATCTTTACGTGCAGAAGCATCATTGCTATTTTCGTTCCAAGTGTTTACATCACCGATAGCAGAGTAAATTAATAAATCAGAACCAGTTTTAGCCACGACTACACGAGATGAGCGTGTAAATACAATATCGCAGTTAGGACTGCCATCAATTGTTTTAAGTGTTTGATAATTGTATTCTTGTAACTTAGAACCACTTGCAATAAGTAAAGAGCCTTTCCATTTACAACAAGAAGGGCGTTCCGCATCTCCATTAATTTTGCCAATCAAGACTGGTTGTTTGCCAAATTCATATCTGTATATTTCTTTATTTTTGAGGAATACGAAGAAATCATTCATTTCGTAATCGTTGTATACATGAGTAACAGGAGAATTGAAAGAAGCTAGAGGGGTACTTAAACCCCTCCGTGTTCTTAATTTACTACCTACTACATCGAATTCCATGTTTTCTAAGCGAACAACTTCATTATCTTTGATAAACTCAGGAGACTTGGCAATATTCATGCCACCAGTTAAATCATCTAATTTAATGGTAACAATTTTTTTAGTTTTGCCACGTTTTTGAGCCATTATAACATACCCGCCGCTTTAGCCTCTGCGATTGTAATAGGGGAGCCATCAGAATACATAGCAATACCTAAATATGCATTTGGGTCTTTTTTAAGTTCTTTAATTTTGTTGACAATAGAAGCGTCTGTTTTGTTTGTATCACCAGTTGTCGAAATAATAAATTTCGTGTTTAATTTACCATCAGTATTAGCATAATGGAATACCAAGCTACCACCATCAAACTCTAATACAGCACCATTACCGCCTCCATCTAATGGGATAGTTTCTCCGAATATATTTCTTGCAAGTTTAACAGGGATAGCTTCAGTCATGTTACCATTTTTATTCAATGTTAAAACAGCATCAACTGTGTTATAACCCATTATAGTGTCGAGCTTGTCAAAAATTGCTGGTCGAGATTGATATGTGAGGAAGTCATTACGGCGACCATAGAATGTTGCCCCGCCATTATTAAAGTCGGCTACACTTACAGCTTGTCTTAAATCTTTACTGTCAATATCAGGGTTAAATATATCTTGTATTAACCAGTACACTGCATTAGCATTATCATGTGGTTTAACAGTTTTATCATCTTTAATCGGCATTGTAACAGTACGTTCGTTATCATTAATTGTATATGTAATATTCACAGAACCATTAGTGTTGTCGGCTTCGATTGAGTTATCCTTAATGTCAACCGTTGATAATTGATATATCCACTTATTTGATAATCAATAATAATTGGTCTATTAATATTGTCGGCAATTTGTCGAATTCTGCTTTTATATGGACCATCTGCGATTTTTTACGTTCTCGATAGCATAAAGAGAATAAATTTCTACAATATTATCTTTGACAATTTCAAAACTATCATCAACCTTGCCAACCGCCCTCAATAGTATTATCTCTACCTTTTCTAAAGATATTGTTGTTACTTAAATTATCTAGTAAGTTTTGATATTGCCTACCGCTAGGACCAGCTTGAATAGATTTGATTTCGCTGGCAAAGTTAGAAAATCTACCAGAAGAAGAAACCCCTTTCTCACGGATTGCATTAGCAATCGCATTTTTAGTGTTGTTTAACTCATTAAAAGAAACAATTACGCTTTGAATATCCATAGAACCTCCTATTGATTCAATCTATCCACAGCCTCTTTAAGGGCTGTTAAATCAGCTTCATACTTAGTTTTAGAGATAAATGTATTATCTGTCTCTTGCTTTGTGTAAAGAGTTTTAGAAGCATTGTCCAAGTCTTTAGTTGTCAATACAGAGCGAGAGCTTGAACCGTCCCACCATGTAATACGACTTGCAGATAATGCTAGAGGCTTATCTTTATGACCAACTTCAACACCGTTACCTCTGGAAAGTTTAATCAAACTCCATTCAGTACCAGATGTGTCTTTACCAGTTAATGATACATTGTTTCCTAATGGTGGAATGCTTGGTGGTGTATAGTTAATATTATTGAAGTACTTAGTATTAGCACTGTGTTTGTATACTTCTACTTTACCATGGTTATTAGCTGTGAAATATACTTCACCATTAGCAATAGCAAAATCTTCAACCTCAAGTGCCGATGTTACTTCTGTATTAGTAACACTATCCTCTAAACTTTCAATAATGTAGCCACCAACAGAGAATACAACACTCTTGCCGTTATATAACGCACCATTAGTATCTTGGTTAGTAGAGATAATTGGCACAGTTGTAGTATTTTCTAACACTCTACTTTCGTTGTAATACTGGACAGTACGTTGTTTAGTGGTGCCAGTATACAAGATAGAAATAAACTTATTCGCCGTTTTATCGTAGGCTAGGTTAAATACCTTGTTAGGGAAGTTTACCGTACTTTCAATAGCCATATCAGTAGTCATAACAGCTACTTGATTTGGGTTTACAGCACCGTTAGTTACATAGATTTTGCCTTTGTAAGCACATAATGTATTACAATGACCTAATCTATTTTTATCCGTGAATGTTTGCTTAGACATTAAAGTAGAGAAGTCAGCATTGTATTTATAGAACACTTGTTTTGTATTATCATTATTCACACAAGCGATATAGAAAGCATTTGCTTCTTCGCTATATGTAAAAGCCTTGACATTGGTTCACACCACTATCTAAAGGAATTTCTAATACCTTAACAATGTTATCTGCACTCTTAAATAATGTTGGTGCAGAGCCTTTAAGGCTTTTAATGAAGTCAGCTTCTGTTCCTGTATTACCAAGCTCTAACCAAGACTGATAAGCACTTTTGCCAACATCGCCTTTAGGACCTTTAATATTACCTAATTTAACTCTTGGCATTACTGACCTCCTTCCCAGAAACCAACAATATCTAAAATATATCGCTTGTTAGCACCTGCTACGCCCCAACCTTTGATATTACGTTGGTTAGGTTCTACATACACACTATTGTTGTTAGCATCAACAGATACTTCAAGTAATCGTTTAGGTACAGGGGAACTAGCAGGTAGTGAACACAATACCCCACCATTACCAGAACCATTACCAGTAACTTTCATATCTAAGTGTAATTTGCCAAAGCCCGTGGCAGGATTATATTCAAGATATCCCCTGCCATTGCCTGCGGCTCCTGCCTGTGCTACGCCCCACATAACGTCATATATTTTGATTGCATTAGTATTGACAGCATTAGGTGCTACTGCATTACTAGGAGCAAGGTTAGAGTAAGCAATATCCACAAATAAATCACCATTTTCAGCTAGTGTAAATGTTAATTCTGGTTGTGTACCGTTATCACCTTTATCACCTTTTGGACCCGCAGGACCTATATCACCCTTTGGTCCCCGTTCGCCAGTTTCGCCTTTAGGTCCGATATTGCCTTGTGGTCCTTGTGGACCTACATTACCTTGCAAGCCTTGAGGACCATCTACACCTCTAGGTCCTTGTGGTCCTGTTGGACCGATTGGACCCTGTGGACCGATATCGCCTTTATCACCCTTAACGCCAGACATTGTGATGAGGTATTCCATTACATTGCCATTTTTAACGAATACTTTACCGTTATCGGCATCGTTAGAACGAACCATAACTAAGCTATATTCAGAGAACGTAGAAGCGTTATTATGTACAGATGCTACAGATGGTTGGATAGAACTAATTTTAAAAGGTTCTCCTCGTTCACCTCTGGGACCTTGTAACCCAGTAGGACCGATTGGACCAATAGGACCTCTTTCCCCTTGAATACCACGAGGACCTTGAGGACCAGCTTCGCCACGAACACCTTGAATACCTTGCAAACCTTGAGGACCAATAGGACCAGTATCACCCTTATCGCCCTTTTGCCCAGAAGGACCACGTTCGCCTTGAACGCCTTGTGAACCCTGTGGACCCGCAGGACCAACATTGCCTTGTTCGCCTTTTGGACCAATAGGACCACGCTCACCTGCATCACCTTTTGGACCAGTTAAACCTCTAGGACCTTCTGGACCCATAGGACCGATATTACCATCTGCCCCTTTAGGACCTGCTTGACCATCATTACCTTTAGGACCAACGGGACCTTGAGGACCCTACATTACCCTCAGGACCCTCTTTCGCCACGTTCACCCTTATCACCCTTAGGACCTTTTAGTTTCTCTAATTGTGCAGGGGTGAAATCCTCAAATTTAAAGTCTTTACCGTTTTTACCATCTTTCCCGTCACGATTATGGTTAATCGTAATATTAGGAGTAGAGGCTTGTATAATTTTAATAATTTTATCAGCCATATATACCTCCTAGTGGAAAGAAATGCCTGGGCTTACAATAAACTTACCTTGAACGATACGTTCTTTTCGCCCATTCATATTAGTTTGCTGAACATCATAATAGTAAGAGTTCGTTTCGCCGTAGTAGTCGCCGTCGGTATCAATGTTACCAGTAACTTCAGAAGAGAAATTAATATTTAAAACACCTTTAGAGGCGTCAGCAATTACACATTCTGCTTCTGCAATAACTTCTTGGCTCTCTGCTGTTTCTCTTACTTTACAAGCAAATGTATAACCAGTAATGTCAATCGGTGCATTCTTACCATCACTTACAATCATTTGCAAAGAATAGTCGTCGCCTTGATTGACGGTAATGTCATATACTGGTACAGTAGATTTAAACTTTGCCATTATTCAGCTCCTTTCCTTTCTTCATAAGTTCCAATGCCTGAATTGTATTTAGAGTTGATTAATTTATTAGCAACTTGTGTCATAGGACCACCACCTGCCGCCATAGTAGCAAGTGTTTCATAATGGTCCCATCTAGCATCAAAGAATACTAAGTAAATTGTAACACCAATAAATAGCAATACAAACAAGACAGAAATTGTACGAGTGAGGGATAAACCCCCATTCTCATACATTAACATTTCAAGAATACGCTTCAAGATTTTATCACCTCTTTGGTTTCCTTGATAAATTCACGTAACGCCTTAAACCATTTAAAGGCTTCGGCATCTAATTCGTTTAATTTTTCGATAATAGATACAATCTCACATAACATTGGTGCTAACATAAATAGCATTGAGAGTAATGCATCTATTCTCAATCCCATAACAGGAACATCAGGTAATGACCATGCTGTAGCTGCTAGAGTGAAGAAAATAGGATATTCAAAGACACCTTAGAAAATAAAGACTTACGGAATGCTTTACTTACTAAAAATCTTTTTGTTTTCCCATTCGAGAGAGTAACAGTTCCCCAACCAAGGAATAACGCTTTAAACATATTCCATGCGGTACATTCTTTACCAACTGCTTTGTTGTATTCAACAAGTTCAATTACAAACCGTAATAGAATATCTATCAATAATAGAATTGTTACGGCTAAAATACAGAAAATAATATCATAGACAGCGTTATCTGGTGCACTATGATACAAGTAGGAAAGAATGCTATCCCTTGGTGGTGGCAGCATTATTTCAATCATTAAACCTCCATAATTAAATTACATTGTCGTAACTAACTGGTATATCAGAACAATTGCCAACATCGGCAACTAAAATAACTGTACTTTGTTCAGGTATATATGAATATGTCAAACCGCTGCCATGTTTCTGATATGTTGCATAAACAGAATTACCGTCTATATTGATGTGTTGCGTGTGGGCATAGTTGCCTGCCGATGCCGCTGTTATCAAAACAGCAACAGCCATTTTATTAATAGATGGGTATTGATATGCAGGGAATGCATATTCTTTGTCACCCTTATTATAGTGTTTAGTAATAATATCTTTTACTTGTAAATATCTGTAGTTACTGTTGAATAATACATCGCCATCGCTATTCATAACCTCAAGCCCATTATTACCCTTGTGTTGAATATTATCTGTATAGACATAAATTTTTAACATATTTATGACCGTCATATTGATGGTCAGTATTTTTAAACATCACATGCATTTCTAGTCTACGACCACCGTCATCACTCATGACTAAACCATTTTTGCCCCAACTTTTTATTGTGCCATATACTTCATTAATGTTAAAGTATTCAACAGGCGTACTAAATTCAACAACATATAATAAATTTTTCCGAATTAATATCAGATGTAATAGGTACACTGACATTCCAATCTCCTCTGGCTCGTCCATTGTTGTATTTAACCCAATAGGCTCCAGTTTGGTTAAAACCAGTTAATTCTTGTGTCATTTGAAATCCTATCACCTTTTTTTAAGGACCATATTTTTGATATTTATCACTAATTTGCAAAAATATTATTATCGTTCGTAACTTCTACATACTTCATTTAGCACACCCCATATATAATCTTTAAAATACACCCACCATTTTTTTGAAAGCGTCAAGATAGCCTCTTTTTTCTGGATGAATTTTATAATGAATAGTATTATCGTTCACCCACATTATATATGGATTTTCATATAATCCATGAAGGTTAATACTAAACCAAACTTTTGCTCCACCAGTTACAGAAACGTCAATACTACCAGACTCTTCTATTTTTTTGTTAGAGTTTTAACTCCAACAATTTGTGTTAATCTATCTGTAATATCTACGACAGTTCTACCATTTTCATCGAATACTTGTATACCTTGTGGCACTTTATCCTCCTTTTTGAAGAAAGATTTGATTTTTCTTTAATTTTTTTAAACCAACTCAATTCCACACCCCCACTCTAACACGTAATCTGTTATTTTCATCATACACCTCGATTAAGTTATCTCTGATTTCAGTTCTAGCACCAGTAGTAGCTGTTCTTAATGTACCAATTTTAGCACTAATACTAGATAAGCTATTGACATTTAATTTATCACCAGAGATAGAACCTGCTTTAATTTTATCAGCATCAACTGCACCTGCTGTAAGTTTGTTAGTATCAATAGCACCTGCTTGGATTTTATCACCACTAATACTATTACCTGCAATCTTATCGCCAGTAATAGCCCCTGCTACTACTTTATCACTTGTCACAGAGCCAGTTTTAATCTTATCGGCTGTTACTGCGTCAGTTGCAATTTGAGTAGCTGTCACAGAGCCTGCCTTGATTTTATCTGATGTTACCGCATTAGCTGCAATCTTATCGCCAGTAATAGCATTGGCTACTAGCTTACCAGTAGTAATAGTATCATCTGCAATCTTAGTGCCAACAATAGCTTTATTACCAATATGCTTGGCAACGATTACGCCATTGTCAAATACTGTTTGACCAGTGATGTGAATATATTTACCAGAAATACTTACTGTATCTGGAGCTAAATTAATACGAGATACAATCTCTTGACCAGTTAGTTTGTCAACGCCTGCTTTAACTTTAACTTCGATGCTATTAGCAACTTGTGTAATGCTAGTTTGTAAATTATTAAAGTTATTTGATACAGTTGAATTAATAGCGTTAGCCGTAGCAGTCAATCTGCTTTCAGCAGTATCTTTAGCATCTTTAACTTTGGCATCAATAATACCGTTCATAGAAGTTAGCGATGTTTGTAACCCACCAATCTTCTTGTCAATTTCTTTTCTGGCATTATTAATATCAGTAATACCCTGATTAATAGCATTAATGCCCAGCTTTTCTTTATTAAGCATTTCGATTGGTATTTCTTCAACAGTACTAATAGTTACTGGGTCAGACATTTCGCCATTACCAAAAATATCAGTGTAACAAACCTTAACAGTGTAACTGCCAGTAGAGCAGAGGTAATTAAGACTGTTGTCCACCACAAAGTTTTCTTCATTATTAACATAAACAATAGCTCCTGTGCAGTCTTCTGGAATACTGGCAAATGTGATATTAAGACCTTCAATAACAGGCTTAACTACTAATTGTGTTGGTTTAGCTGGCACAGCCTTGCTATAGTTTACTTTAGCAGGTACGGAATAGGAATTACCAACACCTTTGTTATAGATATAACCAGTACCAACACGTGCATATGGTTTAGCTGTAGAGTGCCAATCAGTAGTCAAATCTAACCTGTTATGCAACTCACCTACATGCTCATCTAAACGTAGTTCTGTCCATTGATAGTCATTTTGTGGTCTTTGTTTCCACGACCAGTAAGCACCACGTTTATCAAATACAACTGTTGCTTCATATGGAGCTTCAGGAACGTGAGTTTGTTCAGATACATAATAATACGTAACAGGGGCTCTAGCTTTTTCAGAAAGAGCATTACGAATATCTCTACCACGAATTACAAATTCGTATTTTTTACCAATCTCTACGTTTGGTATTGTAAAGATATTTGTTTTGCCTGTATCGTAGTGTTGGTGTACTTGCTTATCAGCAAATTGGTCTACTGTATCGTGGAAATCACCAACTTTAACATCTATACTTACGCCTGCATATTGTTTAATAGGAGTGCTATCCCATTTAAGAATGAGAGATACACTACCATTAACTGAGCGTTCGTCTATGGTAATATTACGGACTTGTTCAGATATAGTATCAGGGTTGTCAGCAATACCATTCCAAATCTTTGTAGCTTCATTGATTTGGTCTTCTAAAGAAGCCTTAATATCATTTAAATACCCTTTTAGCAAGGAGATAAATTTACGACCATCACCATTTATCGTAGATGGTAGGTTATTTTGTTTGTCCATTTATCCTCCTATAAATAATTAATAATAGCCTCCACAAAAATCTTGTTCTACAGTCATATCAAATTCATGATTACTCATTGCGAATACGATAGTCAATTGAGCAAGAATGTTAGAGAATGCTTCGTTTGTCCACGGCAATTCATCATTAACTGTAGATACAAATTGAGGTCTGCGATAATACCTCACTGTATATGGTAATTCACCATAACATTCAATTGTTTTACCTTTGTTTTTTAAAAGCAACGGTGCTTGGTTTGTTGCTTTATACCAATCTGACGGTGTTGGTGTTTCCTTTTGTGTAAAAGTAATATCACCGATAACCTCATAATAATTATTGTCGATAAGTACATGCCATACAAAATCAATCGCATCATTAAAGTATGCAATCAATTCATCGTCATCATACCCACTTTCAATACTATCAGATAAGCGGTTTCGTAATGCCGCTTTATTCATTAATTCTTTTACTGTCATATTACCTCCTAGCCTTGGTTAGCTGGTGTAGTATTGCTCCCATCAGACTCTTTTTCAAGAGATGGTTTAGCTTCATACAGCAAAAATTGCAATAATTGTTTATTAAACATAACACGCTTAAATGGAATTTCATCTTCAAGAGATTTTACATGTGGCATTGCAACATAGTATACAACCTCTAATTCACCATCAAATTCTGGGTCTAGGTGTTTCATAATAGGACCATCAACTCTATATTCAAACTCAACAGGGAATTGACCTTGGAATGCAATGAAATCATCTGGTCGTTTTACTTCAGTGGTGCCAGTTAATGTTAATTTCTTCGTCAATTCAGGGTCATTTTGATGAGATAATTCATAGGATAAGCGGTCAATTGCGTTATTTAAACAGTAAATCAACTCAATATCAGAGTATGATGTTTTTCTGCATATCACCAAGACGTTGCCGTGCTAGAATTAACATCTCTTTTACTTTCATGCTTACTCCTTATACATAAAACTGCATGGGTCGCTCAATAGGTCTACTAGCATCACTAGCTGTCATTTTGCGAATTTCTTCTGCAATCATTTTAGCCATACCGTCAGAACCACCTGTTTTATCAGGCTCTTTACGGAGTAACATAGTAGCAAAGCGTACAAATAAATCAAATAAAATTGAGGCAAATCAATCTCATCTGTCACATCTTCAACTTCATCAATAATGCGATAGTATTTTTAAGGTAGTATCGTTCTTGATATAGATTTTTCTTACCCATGATTTCATAAGTATCATTTGTATCTTCTTCTATGGAGTCAAATTTACCGAAATCACTTGGTAACTTAGCAACGCCATTATTTGGCTTTAATGGTACTTTATTAGCAATATAAGAGCTCTCGACGTTGATAAGTGATAAGTTTACATATCGTAATACAGTATTAATTGCATCAATGAGTTCACTGTTGGAGTGTTGACGATTATATGCCTCATCTAGGTTATATAAAATACTCTCAACGATGGACTGTACTCTAATCATTAAACGCCTCCATACTTGGCTGTAGATTTAATAATTTTACCTGTATTTTCAGAGTAAATAGTGTTAGTGGTGCGGAATTCTGGGTTTTTAGCCAACCAGATATTGAGCCATTTAGCTGCTTCAATATTGTCTTTACCTTGACATTGTTGATATTGCATCAATTCAAAATCTGTGGCAAATCTGTGTCTAGGTATCATGGCAATCTTTTTGGCTTTACCATCATGAATGCGACCTTCTTCCATGCTATCACGCATACGTTGACATTCACGAAGTACTACACCTTCATCATATGTTTGTTTGATTTTCCAATCACCAGTTTTAGGGTCAATTTCTACTTGTGTACCTATATTCATAGTACCTCCTAAAAAAAATAGGGGAGGTCGCCCTCCCCATATCATTTATTATTTTGTGATGTTGTAAATACGAGCGTTAGCAATAGGCGCAGTACATTCTAAAGTAGCATCACCAGTGATGTATTTAGATTTGTAAGTACCTTTACGCAAACCATTTTCAACATGGAATGGAATTAAATAACCCAATTTCCAGTATTGTGCTTCGATTAAGTCTACTACGTCATCTGTGTACATACGATGGGAAACTAAGTCAATACGACCGAAGTCTGTTTCCAATACATCTACAACTTCTACTAATTCTTTAGAAGTTTGTTCACGGTTTTTAGTAGTACCTTGAGTGAAACCAGAGCATACACGTTTGTTTTTACCAGACATTACAGCGAAATCAATGGAACCACCACGGGACCAAGCTGCTTGCATAGCATCATTGATAATGTCGAATGTCAATTTACCAGCGTTTGCACCAGTAATAGCACCAGCATCTACTGCGTTACCAGAAGTTAATTCGCATTTACCAGCGGTTACAGCAGCGGCAGGTTTAATAACAGTAGGTGCAGTTGCAGTTGTTTCTTGTTCAGTTGCACAAATGTTGAAAGTATTAGCATCAATAACTTTTACGAAGTATTGAGTGTTAGCTTTCAAGTTAGCATCAAGTGCATTACCTGCTTTACCACGGAATACAACAACATCGCCATTTACAAATTTATGGTTTGTAAGTGTGAACACGCCAGTAGTTGCGGCAGTTACCTCTTTGAAGTTTTCCAAGAAGTAAGGGATACCACCCATTTTACCAGCGATTGCATCATCACCCATAACTTTGGATTTATTGCGAACGATAGCATATTCAAGGTCACGACCAATTTCTTTAGTCGCTTTTACCATTTGATAACCCAACTCATCTGCTACGCCATATTTAGCGATTGCTTGAGTTGTATCAGTAACGGAGTAACCATGTAAGAATTTTTGTACATAGTTAGAGTCACGTTTACGTGGATTTGCCTTTTGAGAGTCGAAGTCAACTGCTTCTTGGAAGGCATTTTCCATTGCTGGACGCAAGGAGTCATTTAACCATGCGTGTTCCGTGGAAGTAACTTTAGTTTTACCAAACTTATTAGTTAATAGCGTTTGGTCAGGGTCAATTGCTGTAACAAAAATCAGTAATGTCCTCTTTTTACCTACAACGGTAAAGGAACGGACAGCCATATCTTTATCTGCCAATTTTTATACCTCTTTCAAAAAATTATAGCTGGGTCAAGCCAGTCTTTTGGAATAGTTGTACCAACTGGTCATTAGTCATTTTACCCATCGCCTTGAAGTCTACATCTTGTGTAACAGATGTTGGTGGTCGTGTTCCACTACCTGCTTGTTCAAGGACAGGTGGCTTTGGTTTTGCAGTTGGTTGTGGAATATTTGGTACCACTTGTTGTGGTGGATTTTGCTGATTATGTTGTGCATTCAACATTCCGTAATATTCATTACGAGCTGCTGTCATGAACTGTGCTACTGTATCAGCATCGTAATTGTTTAAAGCATTTTGAATTTTTACTGCTTGTTGATAAGGCATGTTTTGTAAACGCCATTCAGCGTAGCGGTCAATTTCTTGGAAGTTCGGGTCTTGTCTGAACTGGTTGACTACGTTAGCAAAATTCTTCTGGATAGATTGTTGTTCGTAGATTTGTGCTTTAATAGTAGCAACACTATCAGTTAAAGCAGCAATATGAACTGGATTGAGTTCATCAAACTCAACGCCTAAATTACGTTCAACTTCACCTTTAGCAAACTCTGCAAGTTTATTATAATATTCCGCTTGAGTAAATTCTGGTTGTTGCGGCTCTTGTTGTTGAGGTTGTGCTTGTGGTTGTTGATACTGAGCATATTGTTGTTGTAATTGTCTACGTTCATCAGCTAATGCTTGTGTCTTACGAGAATAATCTGCTTGGCGTTGGTAGCCATTCAAAAGTTCTTCAAGTGGAACTTGCATTTCTTGACCGTCAACTTTGACTGTATACATCTGTGGTTCTGGTGTTGCATTTTCTGGTTCTGTTGGTTCTGCTTGTCCTTCGTCAGAGTCCTGCGTTTCTGGTTCAGGGGCAGGTTCATCATCACCATCAAAAAGCAAACATTCGATTGCCATTGAAGAATACATCTCCGTTTTTCGTCAATACCAAAAATCAAAAATCAGCAGGTTCAGTCTGAGGTTCTACCTCAGGTGCATCACCAGTTGTTTCTGTTGGTATAGCGTCTGTTGCAGGTACTTCAGCTTCACCTTCTGCAAATGTTTGCAAATTAAATTCAAAATCCTTCATGTTTTCTCCTTTCACTCCCTAACGGGTTGGTGAATGTTAATACAAATTAATAGCCGTCTGCGACTGTCCAGTCACCAGACGATACATTATTACCACCGAATAAGCCACCAATAGCTTTATATAGTGGTACCTTTCTCCAGTCAGTTTCTTCTTGTGGTGCCTGAATGGAATAGTCGCCACTAAATTGTGGTTGTGGTGCTGGAGCTGGTGCACTTACCTCACTAGGAGTATCTGATGGTGCTTCATAATAACCACTATCAGGTTCGCTGTAAGAATAAGATGCCGCTCTAGCTTGTGCCACTCTAGCAGCTTCGGCTTCTGCTTGTTGGCGTAAGCGTTCTTGTTCTGCTAGATATTCACGATATGGTGCACGAATAGCACCTTGACGATATAACTCTTCAATCTCTTGTGGGTGGAATTCAGTACGTGCTTTCATAGACGTAATGTCATCTGCTCCCCAACCAAGTTCTCCAAGTTTTTGTCATCTGCCCATTGATAACCCATCTCTTTAGAGAATGGATTTTGTCGTGCCCATGCCATGTCTTGAGGAATTGCATCCATACGTTGCTGAGCAATCTGTCCCATTGTTAATGGGGTATAGTTTCCTTCCGCTGCGTTTCGGAATTTTTCCTCTAAAGCCTTACCTTGTTGCAAAATATCATAAATAGCACTAGGGTTGGACAAGCCTTGATGGCTATCTGCAAACTCCTTACTACCATCACTTTGGAATTTAGGTGCCATACTCACAGATGTGAAATCTTGAGACGGTTTAAAATTACCATTTGGAGCGGAGCCCTGAGTTGCCTCGTATTGAGCTTTCGCCTGATTAATCGGTTCTCGTTGTTTCATAAAATCTTGGTAGTTAGGAACAGCAGATTGTACGCCAGCTTGTTTTGCCAACTGTTCTGCAATTGGAGCATAGCCCATACGTGGTGTCAAATCCATATGTGGTTGACTAGGCGTAGGATTAGCTGTCATAACCTGATGCTGTGGTTTTGCATTAGGACTAGGTTTATTATCTAGCAAGGCTTGTTGTTCTGCCGAAAAATTTTGCCTTTCACTATATTCGCCGTTTTCTGGCTTTTTGTCCATTTTTTGTTTCTCTTGAGATAATGGAGTAAATGTACCAGAGTTAATGTCATATTGAAAAGGCAATTTTGTTGGACTGTAAGAAATCTTCAAAATACATTATCCTTTCTATAAGTTTGTTCATTACCCAGAACGTGGGAGATAATAGGACCACCTCCGTCATACTACGCCAGATACGAATTCAGTCATCTTATTATCACCCCCAATCATGAGTTGTATAACTAAACTGGATAATACCCACGTTGATTTTCGAATTGGTGTCTTTCCAGCAAAGTTTTAAGTTCTTGTTCGGCAATTACGCCATTTGTAATAATAGCATTCAAGAAATCATTAAAAGCCTCCGACGCTACGAGAAGGTTCCGTTGGTGCTCCATTTCCGTTACGAGGCACGCTTTGAGGCGATTGATTATCAGTTCTTGATAAGCCGCCAACCAATCCTTGAGCAAGGTTTGGACCGCCAAAGCTAAATCCTTGTCCGCCATTTCCGCCTTGAGGGCTTGGGTTTCCTTGTAAAGTGTTGAATAATCCTGTTTGTTCTGTTCCATTTCCTTCGCCTCCAAATAATAATTGTAACTCTGGTGGTAGCATCAATAAGTATTGAGGTGGTAATACTCCAAATGTCATATATGCTTGTAATGCTTCTGGTGGTAGGCTGCCAAGTACTTGTTGTTTAAGTTGCATATCCATAATCGCACGTTGTTGTACAACCGCAGGGTCTGTAACATAGTCGTTATAATTTTTTTAAAGCCAGCACTTTCAATCCATTTTTTTGAATAAATTGTAAATGTTTTGTGGCGTTACAATAGGAATACCAGCAGCTTGTGTTTGCATCAACGCTGTAAGCATTGTTTGCAATGTCATAATGGTGGACTCTTTTGTCGCAATGCTGATACCAGCATTTACAACTAAGTCGAAATTACCATTTAAGTCGTCAGGGCTAATACGCAACTGTTTATTTGTTAGCCGAACCACAGTTTCTTGGTCTACGAATTTTTGGTTCAAGCTAACCATAAAACGAAACAGTTCCGCTATCCCTGTCTCCGCAAACATGCGAGCAATTAATTCGAGTCGTTGTGCAGATTGTCCTAGGATTGCAGAGATACCCGTGGCGGTATTGTGAGTCACGGTATATGTATATTCAATACAAAATTGACCATCTGGAGCATCTACTGTTAAACAACGCATTGGGATAGGTTCAATTTCAGTAATCGAAACAATGCGAACTTTATTAACCATTCTAGTTTGACGTTTCCATTTTTTAGCTTTTTTAGCTAGTTTGAACGGATTATCTAACGCAGAAATACCAATATTGTAATATTTAGTATTAGGCTTAGCAAGTTTTTCCTGGATTTGTTTCTGTAACTGTTACGTCCCAACCAAGTGATTTCGCTAATCTAACTACATCATCACATAATTGACCTTCTTTTTGAGTAAAGATACAGAATCCACCGCTGTGATGACAACCATCAGTGTCCATCAAACCTCTTAATAATTCAAGACGTTGTTCGTAACTAGCCTCAAAATAGATTTCTGGAATATGTTTTTACACCAGTATTTTTCGTATCTAGTTTTACGAATACCAAGCTCAATACAAATATCTGTCAAGTTAGTATCTTTAATTCGATATGTTAGAGCTTTACCAGAGTTTTGGTGTTTAGTTTTTTCAAGATAGCCACCATGTTCAATAGCCCAATTATTTACATATTCGATAATCTCTTCATCTTCCGAACAGAATACGTTTTGCCAACTGCCACCATCGCCTAACCATAAGCCTAAGAAGTATGGGTCCAATGGCAAATCTTTATCTAAACCCGATAATGGTTTTTGAACACGGTCAATGTAGACTCTCTCTTTATATTTTGACATATAATTGAAGATATGGTCTGTATCAACAGTTTTTCTAGTGCCACGTTGGTTTTGGATGGTCCATAAATGTTCACCGCCAGCACGAATGACTTCACCATTAGAGAATTCAATAGAATATGCCTTTTTAGGGAGTTGAATTTCGTGTGCCTTTACAACAGTTGTTGGTTGACCATTTTGACCAACTAAAACATCGCCATCAATAATGTCTTTCAATTCTTTGAATTTACCGTTAGCTAGAGGTATCATATGGTGAATATCGCACATTTTATTTAAGCTCGAAGCATCTAAGCCTTGATTATACCGTGTAATACCAGTACGGTTTTCCTTTTGCCCTTCTAACCATTCTAAGAATTGGAAAGTTTGTGGAGATAATTGGTTTACTGGCATAGACATAGCTACATCGCCCATACTAGCACCTGGTTTTTTACGGATAACTTTGCGACCTTCAATATAGTCAGAGATATTAATACTATCCTCAGACAAAATCATTTTAGGGTCATTTGTCAAAGCAATATTTTGTACAATTTGGCGAGTTAAAGCTACTTTCATATCCTGTAATTCACCAATTAGCTCGGCATAAGAGCGTTTTACCCAAATACGATGTGGGTCTTTAGTTGGAGAAATAGAGAAGAATGGGTGTCTACCCATGTAGTTAGGCTCAGCACGTAGGATTACATCACCAGCAACGGTAATAATCATATCCTCAAGAATACCATCGTTATTAAAGTCAATCTTGGTATAGCACTCATAGATTGTAACTTCATCACGTGCTTTTTCTTGGTTATTTTTATTTAAAGGAGTGTAATTATCGCCAATAGCATCTTCTACTTGGTCAGATAACCAAGATGTAGGACCATTATCTGGCTTAACCATGGATACATTAGCATAAATACCCTCTTTTTCTTTTTGACGAAGATGAGACATAGTAACCTTTTTACGGTGTGCTACGAAATTCGCATCTTCGAGGTTTTTAGCATCAGGAGAATATAGGAATTCTGATACTAAGATGTTCTCAATTTTAGGGCTATTCTTAATATAATACGGAGAATTCCATGTTACCATGAAGTCTCCCATCATATCTGGACCTTGTACGTTGGTAATCTCCACGCCAGTCTGAGCTAGTAGCTGTAAAGCCTCTGCATTTAGCTTTTGTGTTTCTGGTGTCCAACCCTCTGTACGTTCCCAATAGCATTTGATAATACCCATGCCTGTAATCAAGGAGTCTTTCATCCAATTATACAGAATAGGGAAGAATTTGTTTTGTCGTTGCAATTGATATACAAGTAAACTTTGCATAACTTCTGCATTTTGGTCATCTTCTTCAGTAACACCAGCCACTGTAATTACCTCATCAGAGCCAGTAAATACCTTCATCAAAGATGGTAACGCCCATTCAATAGTATCTGCCACATCTGTAGATACTAAAGAAGAAGTTTTGCTTAAAATAGGGAATTTATTAGCGTAATAATCTTTATCAGCGTAATAAATCTGATAACGCTCACGGACTGTAGGTTCAATAATGGATTGTTGATACGCCTCAGCTTCCGTAATGTCAGCCTGTACAGACTTCAATAAAGCCTTATCCGCCTCTTCTCCTGTTAATTCAATCATGAATTCGTCAGCCAATATTACATCGCACCTCCCATCGGTATGTCAGCAGTATTAACTGTTCCAAATGTTCCTACAGGTGGACTAGCAATAGCTGAAATATGTGCTAAACTGTCAATTAAATCATCATGTAAAGATTTAGGGAAGGATAAAAGCTCACTCTCAAGTTCTACTAAGAAATCTTGTCCCATAGGGAACCACAATGTACCAGCTTTAAAGCGTGGTTGTAATGCGGCGATACGGATTTCTTTTTTCTCCTTGGCTTCCAATGGTTTAACTGTGAACCAAGTATTACGAGTAATCATTTCCTTCTCCACAAAATGAATTAAAGCCGCCTGATAAGCGACCTTTTCAATACCAACAAAGATTGGTCGGTATTTTTGTACCATTCTAAAGATGGTGTCAATTGTTTTTGTTGGGTCCCACCGTCCATAATCAATTTCTAATAGGAACCAATGGTTGTCTGGATTTACGGCAACAGCACAGACAGATGTAAAGTCAGCCGTTTCCTTTTCAGAAATAGCTAAATCGCAAGCGATAAAGATAGAACAATCTTCGATACTCAATACGTTAGGGTCATAATAGCGGAAGTATTCTTTCTTAAAGATTTGGCTTTCAGGAGAGATGGCAATACAAAGTTTTTCACGCTCCCAAATATCTAACTGACCAAGTTTACGCCACTTTTCACGTTCGTCATTAATAGCTTCAACTGGATACATCTCTTCCCAGTTAGATTTACCATCTTCATTCAATACAGGAATACGTTCAGCATCAAAGCCTAATTCTTCTTTGTTGGATATTACCTGTTCGATAATGCACTTTTCGCCAAGGTTATTACCGATGAAGAATATCCGTGTATTCTTACCAAGGAAATACACATCAGATAAGAACCATTGATAGTCAGATTTCTGTACTGTATCAGAAAGACTATCCTCTAAGTCTTGAGGGTCATCTATAAGGATAATATCAGGTCGTCTATCTTTATTGTTCAAACCACGGACACTAGAACCTTTACCATACGCTTCCATACGTATTGTAATTTCTTCGCCGTTTTCATCTGTTACGACAACCTCAAATGCCTTTTCAGACTGCTCCTTAATACGAACAAGGTTGAGGTTCATCAATTCGTGACTAGTGTATTCTTCTGCAATATCTTTAAGCCTTCGGCTGGCTGCCCGTTGGTTAGCCATGATAAATACGATGTATTGTTTCTTCTTGGTTGGAAATACCAAAGCATGTAAAGGAAACGCTCTTAATACGATTGAAGTTTTACTTGACTCACGAAAACCTTCTACCGCATAATGTCTTTTCCCATTCAATAATACGTCGCCCCATTTGTAATGGAACCACGCAGGTTTTACTTCGTTCTCTACTGGAAGAAACATCTGTCTAAATAATACCAAGTCGTTCTTACATCTATCGTAAATCTCAGCTAATTGTTCAATCTCTTTCGACATTACATCTCTCCTTTCTTACCCTTTCATTACTTTCGTCTAAAAATACACTTTTGTAACGTATTTGTTACTCTACAGATAATTACAGAAAGAAAATACTCTACGTTTCTGCTTTCGTAATACCACTCTGAAGTGTATCCCTGAGAAAGCTGATACGTATTTTTTCTGACGAGTATGTTAATACGAGGAAGAAAAAAGAAAAAGAAAAGAAAGAAATATATAAAGAAAGAAAAAGACAAAGAAAAAAAGACTAGTAAAACCACACTATACGTAGTTTGCCATTTTTTTGGTACTTACGATACCCCCTCTACCAATTTCGATGGTATTATCACACCCACCTGTCAATTAAAAAAATAGCGTCCATTTTTCGTATTCTGAGAGATACAATTATTTCATTTTTGTATTCATGTTTCTATAAATAGTACTACCATTTTTTTGGAAGCCCTACCCTTTGGATTTTTTTGTATAAGCGTACTTGTTAAGAGTGTTTGGATTTGTACATAAGCAACAAGGTATTTGAAAGGGTTTGAATTTGTATATAAGCAGTCTCTATTTTCTATGTCCGCACGCCCACGCCTCGATGCGAAGCCCCACCCCTGAAGTGGGTAAGGGAAAGAGCAAACAGATGTACGATAGAAAGGGCAAAAACTCATTGTATTACAACGCACTATATAAAGTGGTGGGGTTAGTGTCGCAAAACACGGGGTAAATACAACGCATTGCACTATATGATTGGATATGTGAGATAGTTTAGCCACGGAAAGCGAACAGGCTTTCAGGGTACACGAATAAGTACCGATTAGTATTAACCGCTTGAAAGCGGAGAAATGAGGTCTAAAATGACTAAAACAACAAAACAAAATAACGGAAAAAGCGTACAAGTGAAATTCCTTGAATTGTTACAAACTGCACGCAAGCTAGAGGAAAAAGAGGCTTTACCTATTGTAGACCGTAAATATACGGCTGTAGTAGATAAAGAAAACTTAACTGTAACCTTGTCTATTGAGGTTCCATTGTCTGAAGTAGTACGTAGTGCAAAGGGGAATAACTACATTATCCCTACTGCTAACACAAAAGGCGTACGTGGTTCTGGTGTTATGGAATTCCATTCCGAGGATGGCTTGTGCTGTAAAATCTATGCAGACCGTACTTATATTAGTACGCAAGCACAAGAAGAAGATAAACGATGAAAAGCGCTATCTAAAAACGATAGCGAAAAGGCGTTATTAAAAGCTAATTTGGAACAAATGCAACAACAAAACCAAATGTTAATGAAATTGTTAGAAGAACAAGGAATTCTCAAAAAATAGTATCTCTTAGAGGGTAGTCTATTAAGGCTACCCTTTTTATATCTATTTTTAATTGTATACAATTTAGTTTTTATATGTTTATATTGGTATATACGTAAATTTGATACAATGGAATTTAATTTTTATTTTTTTACCCCTGCCAGTCAATTGTGTAAAATTGAATTGTGTATAATATAATTTGTGATTGTACTTGTATTGTATGCAATTGAGTTTTTACACTATTTTTATTTTATAGAAATTGCATTGTATGCAATTTGATTTTATTCTATTATATATTGTATTATCTTATATCGTTTTGTATTTTTATACAATGGAATTTGATAATTCTTTTTACCCGCAACCGTGTTTTAGTAAATTGTATTGTGTACAATTTAACTGTATTTGATTGTATTGTATATTGTGGCATCATGCTCAATTAGTTGTATGCAATCTTATTTGGTATTATTCAATTGTAATAATTGTTAATCGTATAAAAATTTAATCTTAGGCTATCCTATTTTTGTAGGGTAGCCTTTTTTATGTCTATTTATATTTGATACAATTTAATTGTGTAAATTAAAAACGCTTTATTTGCCCTGTACGGCGTTTTTATATATTCCATGATAGATTATACCTAAAAATAGTTAGACAGGGCTTATAGCTTAAATAAATGGATTTTTAAGGCTATTGACATAATTATATATATGTGGTATTTTTATTATATCCTATTTTATGATAATAAAATTTAATTTGATACAATTATTTTTTTATGTATAGATAATCACGCACGATATATTTTTTTATATAATTAATTGTATGCAATATAATTTCATATACACGTATTGTATAAAATTGAATTTGATGTGGCACCGAACATACGTTCGCTTTGAGGCTTTGGCTGGCTGGCTTGGTGAGCCGTCAACCCGCATGGTTGCTGGATTTTCACCTCGTCGCTCGGAAATGTGGGATAGTCAGGTTGTCCCAACGGACAGCACCACGTTGGGTATGGTACTTCGGTATTGGTGCTTAGTTCGCCAGAAATAAGGCGAGAAAGTGAGGTCTATTATGACTGAAATTTCCCAAGCAGTAAAAGACGCTTTATATGAAAGTGCGTCTACTACTCATGAGTTCGACGAAAACGGTGATGAAATTCTCGTTATCGCATATGAACGTAAGGACGTAGAACGTATTGCAGATTTATTTAATGTGGATTTTGATGCGTTAAATAATTACTGGCGTGATTTTTTAGGCTTGGAGGTGGCATAATGTGTAAAGAGTTCTATTCACAATACCCTGCTGGTACAATATTCTTTTTGTTCTTTGATAGTGCCAGAATAGTGGCACATTATATGGGTGAAGATTTGCCCGACCAACTAGGTATGGATGACCTAGAATGCATTGCTACAGAACGGTGCGTTTCCTTACACACAGTTCTACTTGAGCATGAGTATTATAAAAAGGGTGAATTGGACTGGGATTAATTTCCCAGTCTTTTTAATTGGAGTATATTAAATGATTACAGACGAAATTAAAACTATACTCTACGACCATGCAACTCGACACTTATTAGCCGAAAAGAAGCGTGGCGAAACTATTACTGTAGAGTACGATAAAGCCGATGTAGAGCATATTGCATATTGGTTTAAAGTTGATTTTAATGAGTTAGACCGATATTGGCGTCATTTTTCTTAAAATGGAGGTATAACATGAATAGAGCTCAACGCAGAAAGAAAATGGTCGAGAAACGCCATTTTGAAGATACTTTGTTTTTTTATTAGGCGTATTTGTGTTATTAATTATCTTGGGACAAATCTGTCTCAAATATGGTTGGGTAATTAATCTTGATTGAGGAGTACAAAAATGCATAATGATATTTGGTGGCTTACATTTCTGGTAATGGCTGGTATATTTATTATTATCTTGGGTTTGGGCTTAATCGCCCTTTTATTTTAGGTGTCATCATGCATGATATCGTAGTATTATTAATTTTAACGTATATGCTGTATTGTGTATATATTATTTGGAAAGGTGGAAATGACTAATGGCACGTACAATCTTTGGTATTTTCAATAAAATTATGTTAGCAAAGCAAGAGGATGCTAAACAAATTGGCTACCCTTTTAACCCTGCAATTAGTAACGAAGGACTAATGGGGTTAGCAAAAAAATATATCATGTAAGTTTACCATGTATCTTATTGGCATACAAATTATGGAAACAAGAAAAGTTTAGTGTACGTGTTATACATGAAGTATCTGCTAAGGCAACTAAATTAACACCAAAGGATAAAGTTTTCTTGTACAATTCTTTGGTTGCACCATCTGATATGGCATTTGAAAATATTCCTCATAATTGGGAAGTATGCTTTGGTAAACGTGCATATCTTATTGCCGAAGATAGTGCTGATTTAGGTGTATTCGATGTAAGTGATAAATATTTCTTTGCGGATAAAAATTTTGGCATGTTGTCGTTTAACGAAATTCGTAATGTTGAATTAGCTTCCACCATTGAAACATGGGTATGGGAGCAGACAGGAGGTAAGTAACATGGAGCTCATTAATAAAACGCCACACGATATCACTATACTTAATGAAAATGGTGATATTGTGCGTGTAATTGAGCCTACAGGTGAGGCTTGGCGGTTACAAGAAGAGGTGCATTTCTCTCATTATGAAGATGGGGTGCCTGTAACTGAAAGTAAGTACACATGTATTGATTTACCTCCTGAACAGGAGAATGTGGCATATATTGTGTCTCAATTATTCATCAACTCTTATCCTCACCGAAAGGATTTACGAGTGCCTGCTCAAGTTGTACGAACAGGAAGCAATATTATGGGTTGTTTATCACTAGGTCGTTTACCGAAAGGAGAATAGAATGGAAAACCTAGCCGTAACAGTGAATGCAGAGACTGGCTTTTCTGCATACATCGACAAAGAGAATACTGTATGTTTCACAGAATTTAGTGGAACTAAGTATTCAAAAGTTGACCGCTTTTCTAATATTTGTTCTAAAATAGAAAAGGGTAAATATCGTATTGCGGCAACTAAATTTTACAGACCAGAAGTTCTATTGGTGCGAACTGATATGGACGATGAAGCTATTAAGTATGGTGGTTTACCATATCATGTGGGCTCTCAAACGTATGATATTGGTACAGTACGTATTGGTCAAATTAATGGCGAAAAATACGTATCTATGATTGCAATTCCTAGGGCTCAGGTGGCTAGTATTAAAAATAGCTTAAAACGCTTTGGTACTGATTTACGTAGCATCGGTTACTTTGGTGAGGGTTTATATCAAATTGCTAAACGAAAAGCTAACCCTGATACACCAATGGTAATTATTGCTGACGATGGTATTAATTGTCTTGGTTTGGTGTTTATCAACGGTTTATTGTGTGCTTCTCGTTATTATAATGATGTAGAAATTAAACTAGGCTTTATCGAACGCCTTGTAGCATCTACAACATTAGCACAGGATTTATATAATCCACAAGTTGCGTTATTTACTCCTGAAAATAGCGTTTGGACAAAAGCATTAAAAGGGGTAGATATTTTAGATATTCGTCGCTATTACAATAAAAATAAGGAAATTACATCTCCTTTATTCTATAATAGCGTTGGTTTACTATTCAAAAGGAGGAATTTTCAATGCCTAATTTTTGAAGTACAAAAGACATTTTTGGCGTAGTATTTGCCAAACCTACACGTAGTCTTAGATATAGATTATGTCAAGTTGGACGGTCAGAAGTATTACCGAATGGTAATATTGCAATTTATTCCAATCCGTTTTATACGGATAGCGAATTTCATCGCAAAGCGTCTAATTTAGTAAAAGTCGATAGAATGTTGGAGGGGGACTACCTATGAGATTAACTTTAGGTCGTAAGGTTGAACATAATAATCGTCGCTGGCGTGTAATGGGGGATGGCTTTGACTATTCTGATAATTTTGGTTACATTTTAAGCGATGGCGACAATAAAATATTTGTCAAAGAAGAAGAACTAAGCTACAATAATAATTATGATATTAGACCAGAAGATTGTCAACTTGTTAAATGTAGCAATGGTCGGACCGTTATTAACCATGGTGCTTTCTCAAATGACCATACGCGATTACCGTGGCGAATTGGTGATATCATTAAAGACCGTTACGGCAATATCTTAACTGTTGTAACTCGTGGTGATATTGTTTACTATTTCTGTGCTCGTATTGATAGCTATATTTATCAATTACCTGATGGTAATGATAATATTAAGCTAGGTACAAATGCCACTCATTGTTCTATTACTGGCAAAGAACTAACAGATGCAATGGAGGTACATACTAAATGTGGCGTAATTTACATCAATAAACATAGCAAACCAGAATTTGTAAAACAATCCTGTTTAAGTGGAAACTGGTATGAACCACAATACTTCCATTTGGTATTAGGCAAAGATTATGAAAATTTGTATGTTGGCTTTGATGAGTTACATTTAGTTGGTAATAATCCTGACCTAGCTATTTGTAATGTTACACACATTCCATTTTATATTGAGGATGAACGTGATATCGTAAAAATACAGGTATTCATCCTATGCTTGTTGACTCCTTAATGGTAACATGTCCAATTTCTAACTTATGCTGTGCGAAAAAAGATATGTTAGTTGGTTATATTCATAACCAAGGTAATGTATTCTTCCACCCATCTGTTAAAAGACCAGTTAGTATGTTATAATGGTACATATGGACGTTCTGAAGAAGATTTCTTTACCGTAGAAGACACTGGCGAGAAGTATAGCTATGCTGTAGCTGACCAATTCTACAGAGCAGGAAACGGTCAATATTATAGTTCCCCATCAGCCGCTCCAATGATGGGTGTTCACTCCTACAACTTTAAACCAGAACCAAAATTCTTTGGTAATGGCAAGAAGTTTATTGGCATTGAACTAGAATTCCATAGTTGCGGCGAAAGCGACCGCACTGCTGATAGAATTATTGGTCCAATGAATAATGTTATTTACGCTAAGCACGACGGGTCTTTACACGATGGTATTGAATTTGTAACGCATCCATGTACACCAGAATATCACTTAAATGATATGGACTGGAACAACTTTATCCAACGGTTAGTAGATAACAATGGTGATGCAGGCTGTGGAGCAGGTATCCACATGCACGTAAATAGAAACTATTTTAAAGACAATTTATGTATTGCTCGAATGGTTCGTTTTATTGAAAACCATCATGATACAATCTTACATATGTCCAATCGGACCGATAGTGACCGCAATTGGTGCGAAAAGTATCGCTACACAGTAAAAGAAATTAGAAGTATCTTTGAATACGCTCAAGACTCTGGTGCTAAATATAGAGCTCTTAATTTGTGCCCTGCACATACAATTGAGTTCCGTATGTTTAGAAGTACCACTCAAGTACACAGACTAAAAGCATATATCCAATTCGTTGATGTTTTAACTAGCGTTGCTAATATGCAAAGTATCAAGTACATTGGTTGGTCACACATTCGCAGACAAGCTGAAAAGCGTGGATACACAGAATTAATTCGCTTGTTAGATAACAAAAATATTGGTAAAGTAAAGGAGAACTAAAATATGTGCGTAATTGCTTATGCTTCAAAAGGTATTGAAATTTCTGAAAAGGAGTTTCGTAATTGTTTCATAAACAATCCTGATGGAGCAGGGTTTATGATTTATGACCCACAAAAGAAAAAAGTACACATCAGAAAAGGTTTTATGGACTTTGAAAGTTTTTGGAGTGCTGTAAAAGACCTCCCTACGGATAAGGATAGAGTATTCCATTTCCGTATCGCAACATCTGGTAAAGTTTCTCCAGAATGTTGCCACCCTTTCATCTTAACAGATAATCTTGATGATATGCGTCAAACAGATGTATACTCTGATATCGGTTTTTCTCACAATGGCGTTATGGCTGACTTTACGCCAACAGCAGCATTAAATGCACCATATAGTGATACAATGCACTTTGGGGCTGAAATCCTTTATCCTTTACGTTCTAAACTATACGAAGAAAGTACTCAATATCTTTTGAAGAAAGCTATGGGTACTAATAAGTATGCAATCCTTGGTAAAAAAGGTGCCATTATCCTCGGTACTTGGAATACATCCAAAGATACAGGAGTGCAGTATTCTAATACATCTTACGAAGAACGTAAAAAATACTATGCCTATGGTTCTTGTGGCAATTATGGATATGGTAGTTATAACAACTCTTATACATATTCTGTAGATGCAGATGCCGATGTTGATAAATTATCTTCTAAAATCAAAACATATGGCGGTACCGTATCTTCTTGGTATTATGATACAGATAAAATTTACTTTACAGTAACAAAATATTTGTATCCTCCTCATTTCCCTGAATACAATCTTCGTTATGTTGGTTTTGGTGCAGGTTACTCCATCCCAAAGAAAGAAAAAAAAAGGTCGAAACTACGTATACAATGATACGTTGTTCGGCTGGTAATGTTCCAATGAACCAAGAAAAAATTGAAATGATGATGCAATTCGTTGAAGATTGTGGTGGTTCTGTTTGGGATATGACAGAAAACACAGTATCTAAAGATATTGTATTGTATGTTACTAATTTTAATGAACTTGAGGGCGTTGTACAAGGAGTTACATACGCTTCTTATGGCACTATCAAGGGTGTTTATGATGATGAAACAGGTACTGTAAGGGTATCTGCCTAATGAAGCTATACCCGTATCAAAGACAGGGGATTAATAAGATGCTTAGTCAATCATCCATCTTCCTCTGTGATGATATGGGACTAGGCAAAACAGCCCAAGTATGTACTGTCATTAAAGAAAGGAATAAGTTTCCAACTGTGGTTATATGTCCTGCACCTCTAAAAGAAAATTGGAAAAGAGAGTTAAAAACATGGGCAAATATCTCTGTGAATACCGATGATTTGAGTAGCAAAGTAATAATTATTAATTATGAAATGCTTAATCACCACCTTTCTAAGCTCAAAAAATTGAATATTCAACAGGTAATATTTGACGAGTGCCATGTATTAAAAACTCCCACTTCCCAAAGAACACAAGCGGCTCTGAAGTTAGTAGAGGGTGTTCGTTATCGTATCATGATAACTGGTACACCAGTATTAAATAGACCTAAAGAGTTGTTGTGTCAATTAGAGATTGCAGGACTTACATATAAATTAGGTGGTAAGCAGAAATTTCTACAAGAGTATTGTGGTAATTATGCATCACCTTGGGGTTCGTCTTATGATGGTCATTCCAATCTATCAAAGCTCAATGAAGCAATGAAGAAAATATGGATACGACGTATTAAGAAAGAAGTCCAAAATCAATTACCTCCAAAAACTGTCCACATGGTTCCGTGTTGTACCGTCTTCAACCAGAACCAACTTCGTTTGAGGAGATTGAAAGGTATGATAAGGAAGTCTTAAAAGAGAAAATGCCTTATTGTATAGATTATATTCGTAAAGAACTAGAAAGAGGTGGTTCCCTTGTGGTATTTGCTCACCATCGTAGTATAATTGATAAGTTGAAAAAGGAATTTCCTGATGCAAAAGTCATTATCGGTGGTCAATCAAAAACAAACAGACAACAGAATATTGATAATTTTCAAAGTCACTCTAACTCGAATGCTAATTACAACCTTATACTATGTTCTCTGCAAGCCAGTGCTGTAGGTATTACGCTTACTAATGCACACAAAGCGATATTTATTGAATATCCGTGGTCGCCATCTCTTATGGCTCAAGCAGAGGACCGTATACATCGCATTGGTCAAACTCAACCATGCGAAATCATTTACCTCTATGCTAAAGATAGTATAGATGAGTACAGATTACGTACTCAAAAAATTAAACAAACTATTATTAACCATACAATGAAGGAGAAAACAACATGACAACTGTAGCTCAAATGAACCTTACTATTACTAACTATGTATCCGCTTTATCCGATAAAGAACAATTACGCTTTATCGCTCAATCTTTGAAAACAACACAAGTATTCCCAGCAACTCCACTTGGTCTTTCTCGTGCAGTAACATTATTTATGGATACTCAAGCACACAAAGATGAATTCAAAGCTATTGCATTGCCAAAGGTAACATTTGACGAAGCAACTGCTAAAAAATACTTGTTCTTATCTAAATCTGGTGCAGTTCGCATTCGTGAACTTCAACAAATTGTTTCCTTAGCTATCCAAGCACGTACTAAAAAGTATGTAGAACGAGGTGCGGAAACATCTTATCTTCTTATTCAAGAATTAAAACGAATTGACCGTGAAATGGGCACTGAATTCTACGAACATTATAAGATGACTAATCCAACTCCTGTTGTGATGGTTCAACCAACTGTAGAAACTACACCAGTAGAAGATACACCAGTTAATGATGAAGCAACTAATGTTGCTGAAACAGAAGCTGTAAATTCTGCTGAGTAATTCTAAGGGGGCTTCGTCTCCCCACAAATAAGACTGAATATACAAGGAGAATGTTATGATTAATTCATTTGGAGAGTGTTATATGGTACGTAAGTTATTATATAATATATCAAGAAAAATCAGTATATAGAGAATATACAACATACCCAATACATGATATATATACTAGTCTTTATATGATATATAAAAACAAATATAATGCATGTCCTGATAATTCTTATATAGGTATAATTGAGGTGTATGGGTGATGATTAAAAATATTAATGAAGAAATGATAGTAGATAAAACGGTGTATGTTCCACGAATTGTAAAAATTAACAATTTTTTTCAATGCTAATCCATATGGAATAATGCTACGTAATTTATGCGTACTATATAAACGTAAATATTCTGGAGAAAGTATGTTGTATTCCGCATGTTATGGAGTAAGGAAAAAGAAGATGATACGAAATGGAAATATAGTGGAAAGATATTATACTTATTACGGCAGAGTTAAGAGAGATTTAAACTTTTCTCCTGTACATAGCGTTGGTCTTAGAAATCATTGTTACTTATATCATGCTTTTTTGTGACACATATGCCGTACCATATACTACCAACGCAACAACCAAAAATTAAGAGGATGAAACCATGATAAAAAAATCAAATTTATAAAATAGATATATGTTTATACATATCAGATATAGAACAATGTAATTGTAGATTTAAGCGAGTTCCAGTATATGCTTTAGGATTATTTCCTATTAGTATCTTTAAAGACATGTATAACTTCGATGGTAATGGTCGTAGACATGCATATTGTATATCTCGTCCAGAGGAGGTTCCAATCTATGCTTAATAAATATATGTATACAACACTAACGATGGGCAATACATTCAGGTCCGCTCGTCGCCTAAATACATTTCACCCATCAGTAATAGGTTCGCAAATAGGATTGGGTTTGGTGTCAGCCTTAGTAGAAACATATAATAACAATATACTTTTTATGCAATGGAGGTATTATGCGATGATAAATAAATCTGATAAGATTATTTTTAAACTTTCTCCATGGAGAAATATTTTTTTGACAACGCTCATGCATTATATTCACATATAGATTGTACTTGAGAAATCCATTTACTTGAAATGTTTCGATGGAATTATGGAGAAACGCCAGCATTTTTTTAATTAGAAAGGCATAGGTATGATAAATAGATATAAAACAGTGCTATGTACTGCAACCCAAAAATATTGAGTGTATGCCTACCCATCCTATATCTTCTAATTATGGGCAGAGAAAAACATTATACAGCATCTTACGCTGTATTAGCTAGACAATACAGCAAAATATTATATCCATTTGAGGTGATAAAGCATGATTAATACAAGAGCAATATCATATACTAGACGAATATGGGGACAACATTATTTAAGAAAAATCTAATCGTAAATATAATTTTTGAAGTATATAATGGTCCTGCATTTTGCATCTCCCATATATTGATTGACCAATATTTAATGGGGCTTGTTATATATGAGGGATATATATATTGTGAGGTAGTAGTTTATGATATATAAAAGAATTTGCATGTGACACGAAAAACTACCAGATATGATAGGTATATAAGTAATAGTGTATGTATTGCAAAGCAATTAAAATTTGGTAGCACTTCTTTGAAAAAAACTTTTTTTATATCAATATTATAGCGAAACTTTTTATGAAACAGAGGTGATTATGTGGTAAATAGGAATAGATTAATTTATATAAAATGTCATAGAACAGTTAAGGAATGCGAAAAATGCATCATTATCAGACAAAGATACCGCTCATGTATTTACACATGTATTATGCTTACATAACTATAAACACGATAAAAATTGTTGTATATACAAGGTGAGAACATGATAAATCAAAAATAACCATGAGATGACATATCTTAGTGTTGTATGTGGTAGATTTAGAGGTCCATCACATCTTGATAAAGATAAAATAAATCTCAGTATAAAAAGAAATATTTAGGTATATGTATGGGCAGTTGCCACATGTTATAGTAGTGGAGGTAAAATGATAAATAAAAATTTGTGCATAGTTTCGTATATGGATATAGATACTTTTGTACTTCGTAATAAAAGGTGATGTACATATACGAAAAGCGAACATTGATATGTTAGAAGCGTATAAATATATTTATAGACAATCAAATTCAATTATTATAATAGGTGTACGATGATAGAACCTAGAGAAACTATTAAATTTTTATATTTAAGATTAAGGTGTGTAGATGATTATCGAGATGATATGGAAGAAAAATGGCACCCTCATACAACAAGAGGTTCATATGTATTAATGTATGAACCATCAAGAATTCCAATTATCTATATTGATAAGCCAATTAGAAAGTAGGTATTATGCAACGAAAATGTCATAGTTGTAATCACTTATTTGAGGTTACAAATAACGAAACATTATGCGAATACTGTCGCAACCCAACAACACGTAGGACTTTTGAACCACCAAAAAATGAACTGACTTGGAGACAGAAATTCGATTTAAAATGGGAACAATATGATAAAGAACATGGTGATGCTGTAACAGGTAGAAAGGTGTCTAAATCAGCAACTCATTGCTGTGTGTGTGGTGTTAGACTGCCACCAGTAGAAGAACGTGTTTATGGTAGATTTTGTAGTAGTAAATGCAAAAGGAGTGTACAATGAAATGTCAGATTAATCACAAATTTGATGGTATTATCAATGGTGTCCATTTCGATAATGAAGTCTTATATTAGAGTGTTCAATATATTTTTGGATGAATTTGAAATTCATTTTGGTGTCAATGTGCCATATACATTAGTGGAAGATTTTAAAAATATATTCTTGGTAAAATGTATGAAGACGCTTCAGATGTTACAGTCGCTGAAATTGAATACGAAATTGTTTCGTCGTTTACGGAATTCATATCGCCATGATATGAAATTTGACGTATGGGGACATGAATTTACCCAACTCAATAAAAAGTTATCCAATTGGGATAAAACTTATGCCAAAGATAATATAATTAAAATGTAAAGGAGAAAAATCATGGCAAAAGAATTTAAAGCAACAATTACAGTAAGTAAAGATGACATTCAGTATGAATTTGAAAATGGTACGTTGCAAGATATGTACACAATTGCTTGTTATGTAACAGCACGCTATATGTTACAAGGTTTGGCAATGGGTATGACTAAGGAAGAAATGAAAAAACAATTAGAAAAATTACCTATCTATGCCGCACAAGCTGGTCTTAAATTAAAACAGGAGGACGAAGAAAATGGAAAAATAAATTTGATGCAATGGAATTAATTAAAAGTATTGATGTTTCTAAATTAAAAGGTGAAATTGAAGCCACTTTTAAAGATGGTACCGCACAAATTGATATCAAGGGTTGCACTGTCAATGAATTAATTTTATTTGCTATGGCAGTAGATTTACGTTTACTTGAAGCGTTTGCAGAAGCAGAAATACCTCCTGAATATGCAAAAGAAATCTTTGATAAATTACCATTAGCAGCGGCTATGGTTGGTCTTGATAAGACATTAGAAGCAATGATGAAACATGCTTAAACAAAAAGAGCCCCTTAACTGGGGCTTTTTTTATGTCCATTTTTAACTATTATTGTCTAGCTCTTTAATACGATTAAATCGTGCTAACATATCTTGGGTAACACGAGCTTCAACAGTAGTAAATCTGGTTTCATTTACGGTTTTTTGCTCTGGTGCAAAACCAGCTCTATCTAATAAATCTTTAGTAGCTTGGAATTTAACTTGGTCAGAACGTGCATTTAATGCTAGATGATACATTTGGTCTGCCATTTCTTCAGCACGCTTAACAAACTTTTCTTGTACTGTTTGTTTGGCTTTCTCTAAAGCTAACTCCATGGTATCAGTATGTTCAAGCATTTTAGTTGGATAATTAGGAGAATAACCTGCCGCCTCTTTTGCTTTTTGAGTACTACCAGTTTCAGCCTTTACCATAGCGTATAGTTCTTGTTGTGCACTAGGCTTCGGCTTCTTCTTGTATTCCGAGGGTCTTGGCTTGTTCACACGCTCTTCTATATTCTTCCTCTGTTTTATATCCATGTTCATACCCCCATTTATAATAACGAATTCGACCTTTTGCCTTTTCAATCTTATCTTGCTCTAATAGCTTTTCTGGTATTTCATCATCTACATTCAAACCTAACAAATATTCAGGCGGAAATGCAGATAATATACCCATTTTATCTTTTGTAACGATAAGACTGCGACACTTTCTACGTTTGGTGGCATCAAGTTTAATCATACCCTCTTTTTTCATGGCAATAACTAAACGCTTGTATCGTTGCTCTGTACTATCTAGGATATAATCAATACTGTCCAGTGGTACGTAAGTCTTAAAACCTACATTAATGTAAGATGTATTTAATAAACTCACAGTGTATACCCCCTCTCAATTAGAGAGTGTAATTGATGGTCTAAATAAGGAATTACTTGCCGTTGATATTCATTCCCACTCATTTCAGCAATATAAAAACCACCAATTGTAGGTCTAATACCACTTGCTTTGCAATAATCAGGATATACTTGGAATGAACCTTGATGTAATTCCCAAATCTCTTTAGCTACTGGCTTCTTAACATATTTGTTATGTTCAATAACTAATTTAGGTACAGCATACGGCTCGTGAAAATGTTCATACCATGTTACATCAGCATTAAAATAATCATAATGATTTTTAGCTTTTTTATGTTTATGTAAGATGTGATGAACATAACAGTTTTTATTCACGTTAAAATACACAATACCAAATTCGCCTTTGTATAAACTCCTATCGCCTAGTAAACTTGCAATCATCATTTCCAACATTAATAAAGGCTTCATTGTACGCACGTGCACCATGATTACCAGCGGTAATACCAATAAGTTGACCGCTCTCATATAATGGTTTTAAATCGTCAACAATAGCATAGACTTGTTCATCACCACTAGCCCATTCTTCTAATACATTACCTTTAGAATTACGAGTAGTAGTATTTGTGCTATCGCCACCAAGAATAACTTTGCAATTAGGACCTAAGTGCAATAGCATATCAACTGCTTCTTGTAATTGTCTACGATTATTTAAGCCTTCATGTACATCGGATAATACAGCTAATGCAGCTTTATCACCATCAACACGTACTTGCATAATATGCTTTTCATAACTATCGTTTAGACTTTTTATTTTTCTTGCTAACACGCTTAATATACTCCTTTACATCATCATCAATCGTGGCATCTTGTTCAATGTACATACAAATAAATGTACGCAATTTTTTTAACAAGGTATGTATTCTTTGTCTTATTGGTCTTAATTTAATACCATCATAACTAGGTGGTTCTTGATAATTTTTCTTTTGTAATTTCTTTTGACAGAATACAATCCACGCTTCAGCATCACACGTCATGGCATATGCGTGTACAGCTTGAATAATTTTTATTGACTGATTGTTGGTAAGATAGTTTACTGATATATTCATAAGGGTCTGTTACTTCTTTTTTTCTCTTTATTTTTTTAAATATTGACCAGTTTTTATAAAACCATTTTTTTATCTTTTTCTATATGCAGTAGCATCTGCCCAACTCTCACGTTTACGCATTAATTTACATATAGTATTAATACCATGTTCTACTGTATCGGCATTCTCCATTATCTCCTCGTACCATTGGTCGTAGTTTTTAGCCATTTGTAGAACCGATACCACCTTTACGCTCTTTCACTACTGTTTCACCAGTAGATAAATAATTTACAAATACACCTTGAGCAACATTATCGCCATCATTAATCGTAATAGTTTCGTCAGTATTGTTGTGCAACGCTAACATAATATGACCTTCATTATCCTCGTTGTCGACGTAATCTGAATCAATGACAGCCGTACCATTAGCAAGCGTAATGCCACGTTTGATACCTGTAGACGAACGCACAAAAATTAATAACACTTCATTATCTTCCATATATACCTTAATTCCAGTATTAAAGATTTTAGTAGCATGAGGTGGGATAATCCCACCCTCAACTACTGCAAAATCATAACCAGCAGAATTTTGTGTTTTTCTTTCTGGCAAAATACCATTAGGAATATAAGATACTTTTTCAAAAAGTCTCATATTTCCTCCTATTTATTTACATTTACTTCTGTTACGTAATGTTTTCTGCCGTCTTTTTCATAACTGCGTGTTGTTAATCGACCTTCTACATTAACAGGTTCATCAACCATAGCACTAATATATTGGTCTGCATATTCATTCCACGCAACGCAATTTACGTAAGAGGTAAGCTCTTTTGGTGTGCCATTTACATCTACTGTATCTGTGCATTTTACTGTAAAATTGCATACTTTACCATTGCCTACTTCTCTTACTTGTGGTTCACGAGCCATAACGCCTTCAAGAATTACTTTGTTCATGTTGTTACTCCTTAATTAATATAAACTGTGGCATTTTGTCTGCCAAATTCGACAGCCTCATCATAGCTATCCATGAAAATATCAATGACACCATAGATGCCATCTGCCATTCTGTCTGCTACAACATATGGCTGACCGTAAATATATACAGTCGTTCCTAAAGGGTAGTCATTAGATGCAACTGCACCAACATATGGATATTCTCCATTTGCCATAAGACTACCAGTGTGTGTATAACCAGTCAACTCTACATTAACTGGATAAGCGAATGTCAAGAGCGGTGTTAATACCGCCAATACTGTGAGAATAAATAATCTTACCTGTTTAATAAAATCATCCTTTTCTAAAACTTCTCAACGATAAGACGAAGTAATTCTCGACAAGCGTCTGACTTGGCTTCGTAATACCTCATGTTCATCGTCATTTATTTGAGCGTAATAATCTCTTTTTATCTTGATAAATATTTAATTCTGCTTCAATTAAATTAGTAAATACAGATGGACTGTATTTTAAAATTGGTTGATTGGCTGTATTATATATACTTCTTTCCGCACTCACTTTGTAGCCACACTCCTTTGGCAAATTCATACCTTTTCATTTCTTCTTTTATCCCATTAACCATTTGTATAAATTTTCATAGTTGTAATTTCTGTTTCTAGTTTACCATTATTCATATCAAATGTCAAAGCCTATAACTGATTGTGGAACTTCAAGTACGGCGATTATATCGTTATCTGCACGGAAGGCAAGTTTATCTCCATCTCTAGCTAGAATACGATGCTTTGAACCATCCATAATAGCTTCATCATCTAGTGTATCTACATAATGATACATAGAAAATAATGCATCTAAGTCGTCCTTAATTTGATGATATAGATATTCAACTCCTAAGAACTCATCATGCTTCGATGAAATATCCTCAAAATCGCCAAGAGAATTATTTAAAGATGCTATTTTATCACGAAATCGTTTAATCTCCGATATCAAGATATTTCACCTCAATTCTATCTTTAGGTTTGTTAATGAAGTATGGCACGTATCCATCACCAACACAAATTTGCAACGTATTCCAATCAACCGCACGCACTTCAATTTTGAGCGTTTCTCCATGAAGTTCATCTAATGTATAATCAGATGGATTGCGAATGCCTGTAGTTAATATAAAACCAGCTCTACCTGTTTGGTCAACGTGTACTGTTCCATATACCCATTCTCTATTTTTATCTAATGCTCTAAATAGTGATTTCATTTTATTTTACCTTGTTAATCCCGTCTACAATCATGTTAATATAGTCTTGCAAGTTAGTTTTAATTACTTCGTTAGCACCATGTAAATTATCAGGCGTGACATAGCTAGAAATAAGCATTGCTGTAGCGACCTGTTTACTAGGAATTAACGCACCTAACATACCTGCAATAACGCAACATATTAAACCATATTTTCCTGCTTTTATACATTTTCTCATGGTATTATGAATGCTATCGGAATCACTCCACACATCAGTAGCCGATGCTAAATATATTGCCGCTGATACCAATACAATGGTCGCAGAAACAATAGCAAATAGGTTCAACAGCCATTGGACATTAGATGAAATACCAATTAAATATATAAATACTGGACTAATTATCGGCTCCATTATTACCTCCAAATTCAGTAATAACTGCAATAAGAATTGGTAAGATTAAAATGCTCAACCCACTAACGGTAGTACCAACGAACAGCCATACAACTGTCATGCCAGTGACACCAAACAGTCCTAACAACCAACACACACCACCAACAATAGTTAAAACAGATAATACTTTAGTTAAAATAGCACACACCACTGTGAGTAGAGACAGCATGCTTACGATGATAATAATTAATGTATTCATTGTAATTCCTTTCTTACAGGTGTTTTAGGTTGTTTTTATGAGATGTGAAATCGCAAGATGTTTCTTTACAACCCTCGCACATGCCTAAAATTTCTAATGTAAATAAATCTGGATATGCTTTGTTTAATTGTTTATAAATTTCACGAGCAATTGCCTGATGTTCACGAGAAGCACGTTTACATAATCGTTTAGGTAAATATTCCAACCACGCTCTAAGATTGCCAGTAACTGTCATAGTAACATTTGTAGCTAGTGGTAATACATAAGCGGCAATTTGATATGGAATACCGTCTTGAATTAGTAGTTGGTATTCTTGAATTTGTTTTTCAATAATTTTATTAATACAATCTGCCACTACTGTGTGATGCGGAATATCACCCCAATCATGTTCATGAGAATCAAAATATCCACCATCACTAAAATTTGTACCACGTGTCGATTTTACCGTAAAGGATAATTGTCTATGACGTGTAATTTGTGCTAACATTTCTGGCTCATTTCAATATCAAATGTAGCATAAGCATGTTCCAATAAAGATAAATGACCAGCTTTACATGCATTAACCAAAGACTTCTCTGTGGTATTAAAGCCGTAGCACTGGCTCATTGCATGTACTGGTAGTTCTAATACCGTATTGGCTACTAATTTTACTTTCATTCTTTCACCTCATATTTTATCCATTGCCCATTTAAATTAAATTCTAAAGTGTTCCAGTCAATATCAATGGCACCAACATCCCAATTATCATAGTATTCATCTTCTGGGTAGCCATCTTCATCAAACGTAACTTCCCATCTTTCTGTATACTCTATGTCAGTTACAAAGAAATGAGTTTTGTCTTCATGTTCTGCCCAATACGACTCGACAGGCTTTCCATATACAACAGAACCATATACTAAATTGCCATCTTCATCTTTAGCTCTAAATAAGTGTTTCATAGCCACCTCCTATGCTTCTATGATAGCACAAGGAGAGGGGGCGGTCAACCCCCTCGCTGACACTACCGCACTGGACAATGCCCATCCTCGCATTCACCACTTTCGTCAATTTCAAAATCTTTACCTACGGTTTGTAGTTCAAATTCATAACGATTAACTAATTCATGGTCTAATGGCTCCATCTTTTCCTTTAATTCAATATACTGTTCTTTTGTACATTCTTCATAAGGCATCAATGGATAATAAGTTTGATTTAAAGATAGGAATGAAATACCTACAACGTATTGCCAGTTTTCATCTAGCCAATCAACTACATCGTCCCATTCATCATCTTTTACTGTCACTGTAATAGATGTGTTATGGTCAACGTAATATCGTTGCATCATTTTATACTGTTCTAATTGTTCTAACGCCGTGACGTTGTTTTTTGTAATAAGCGACTTAGACTTACAAGGGAAAGTAATAACCTTAGTATTGCCATTATCGTCCTGACCCACTTCGTTGTCAATTTGCCACCCCTTTAAATGTTTGACTGCTTGATATAATGGAGAGTTAGTAGAAATACGAACACGTCTATAATAATATGGAGAGTGATTATAATGTACACCTGCTGAACAATTACTAATCAAACCGCCTGTACCATCTGGTTGCACTGTAGTATACAATACAGGACGAGGAGATTGATTTTCATCTGCGTATTCATTTGCAGCTTCATTAATCCACATTTCATCAACATAAGTAATGCTTCTTGGTCAGATTTGCTTAAATTACTAGCTACGGCATCTTGCCAACCTGTAATCGAACAACCAATCAATCTATCCCTACGATGAATTTCAGACCAGCTAGGAATTTCTAATTCAGGCTCTGTCAAACGATAACAAGCACGGGCAGATAATCTACAAGCCTCTTTAAGTTGAGGTATCATTACATTGCCACGTTCGTCAATAAATTTGGATACATTGATGTTGGTTAAATTACACACAGCTTTATTTGTCAACATAATTTCACAGCAAGGGTTTACAATAGCAAAATCAGACCGACGTTCTTTAGCCGCCTTGACATTTACAAACCCAGGTTCACCCGTTTCTTTAATGGAGAGCATCAACTTACGCAACTCTTCTCTACTAGGTTTTTCTTCTAGGAACATGGAGTTGTTAGACATATAACGGAAATAATGTTCTGGGTCTAAGTTTTCCTTAGCGTGTAACATTTCTTCATCGTCAGGACTAAATAAAATCAGTTCAGCAGTACGGCGTGTACCACCTGCTACTACATTCTGACCGATGATATTACACATATCAGATACATTGAGAGGTCTAAGTTTACCGTCAGTACTTTCTTTTGTGATAATCTTATGTAGCTTATCAAACATCTCTTTAAGAGATTTAAAGCCACTAGCATAGCCACCAAAGGTTTTAAGTGGAGCACCTTGCGGTCTGATATAGCTGTAATCTAAAGAGATAGAATGGAGTGTTACATCTGTCATACCGTTGAGATATTCACCTAATGCTTCACACCAACCCTCTTTACTATCGCCAACAGTAATAACAAGACTATTGCCATAACGTTTAGCATTTGTATGTTCTAATGTCGAGCCTTGTGGAACAGGAGTTTTCACATGGTAAATTTCTTGTCTGTATGGAAGTGAGGAAGTTTCGCAATATCTTCCTTTAATACACGGCAACCAACACCAGTCCCAACCATGAGTAAATAGAATAATTCCTCAAATGCTTTCAGGCTATCCATTACCATACCAGAACAGTTATATGCCGCTAATGGTGTTTTATCTAATGCTTCAGTACCGCCCATCCACAACATACGCCCAGAAACACGTTGACGGAAGTAAAACATATTATCAAATAATTTTTCAGGTTCACCATCTTCTGTAGGTAAGTATGAACAGTTACCATTAACAGCACGAGCACAGGTTTCTTTCCACGTTTCACGTCTATTTTTATCGGGCAACCAGCGAGAATATGTGCGAATATAAACAAACTTGGCTAATTCATCCATTTCTTCTGGGTAGTCAGGATATTGAGCCAAAAATTCATCCGTAAGTTTGTGTTTGCTACGCTGTATATCACGCTTTGTTTTGTATTCGATGTATTTAATAGCGGCATCAGAATATCCATCATCATTTAGTTTACGATAGATGATTTTTTTCTAATTCACTAATAGATACATCACGTTTTAAATCTTTTACTACATCCCAAACATGTAGAGACACTTGAAATGGTTCTGCCAACATAGTAGGTTCCATTGCCATATATGTAGCAAACATCGCTTTCTCTACTGCTTTTTCAATTTTAGAACCTAAATACTCTTGCCGTGTTCCATCACGTTTAATTACTTGCATATTACACCTCATCATACAATAATTTAAAGATTTCTTTATCACATGGATATTGCTCACCATTTACACCAATGATAATTTTATCACCTTTGTTGCAACGAGCAATACCATTCATGGTAAATACCATTTCGCCCAATTTACTTTCACGGAAACGTAGTTTGTTTGGTTTATGGACGCAATCAAACCATTTAAAACCCTTATCAGGACCAACAACGTCATGTTCGATATCAGCAATAATTTTAGAAATTGAATATGGTGGCTTATGTCGTAATAAAAAAGAACAAAGGGTTTTAAAAACAACATCAGGCACATGGATAATCTGCCCTTCGACATTTTCACCAAAGATACTAAGATTACCATCTAAAATAACAAAACTTTCAAATCCCAAATCTTTTCATTTGTCTTAATAGTCTGACTAAATTTTCTTCTTGTGCAATTAACATTATTTCTTTTTCTCCTGTTCTTTCATATCTTTTTATAGCATAATATGCACGTTGAGCATGAAATTGAGCCCACAATGTATTAAATAAAATAATACACAGCATAATTTGAATGCCGTGTGGTTCATCTAAATTAATAATAGAAAGAAGTAATGATAATAGTCCAAAGGCAAAAATAGCAATAAATTCGCCTAAGACTTCTTTATTTTCTTTCCAGAAGTTAATAATTTTTTCTTTCGTATTTTTGGTTGTTTTTCGCATACTGTTACATCCTTTTCATGATACCACTTAGATTTACTACCAAACACTGAATAAAAATATTCATCTTTTTGGGGTCATACTTAACTAAAACCAACACGTATTTCACCATCAGGAGTATTAACGTGTGTACCTAATTTAATTTCTCTATTCTTGGAACTCATATTTTTCCTACCACTACTCCATTATCTAATATTACCAATGCCTGCCCTTGCACAGCATCACATAATAAATTAACTGGGACCCCAACCATACGCCTAAGAAACATCGCCTGCTCCATACAGTATTCCAAAAACGCATTTTCATTTCGTGATACATATTCGTATTCTCTTAATGTCATGTATGTCCCACCATCTTTTTCATGTACTACTGTTCGATTTTTGTCTACATACGTTTTCATAAACCATTTTACAGTCAAAAATAAACACGTTTTTAATAAATCAATTTGTGTTTGGATTAATCTTTGACTATATACTGTTTGTGTATGTTCTTTCCATGCACCTTGAACTAATTCATGGGTAGTAGCAATACGGTCCCCCTCAGTTACCTTGTTAGAACTTTCACGACTAATTTTAGCATGAGAGGCTTTTGCAAACCGCTCTAAGTTTGTAGCTTTTTTACCAATCTCATGAGAGAGTTCTTCAAAACTAGGTATTAACAAGGAGGACTCTTTCATCAAATAGAACGCTGTGTCTGCATCGTTATCTTGTAATGTTTTATACATCTCACAGATTTCGTCAGACAATTCTTTGATTTCTTCGTATTGCATGATTGTTACCACTCCATAGCTTCAGTACAAGCACCGAATTTAATGATGAGATTTCCCATCATTTTCTTCGCTTTATCTTCACTGTCAAACTTAGCAATAACTTCTGTTCGACCATTTGCTAAAGAGCCTTTAATATTATAACCAATTACTAGATTTTTATCTGTATCATCGTAAACAGCAGAGATAAAAATAGATTGACATTCTAAAATTTTTAGTACCATCTTTATTTACTATCTTCATTGGCTTCACCACCTTTTCCCATTTCACTTAATGCTATTCCTGTTTCGTGGATAAGGATTTCCGCAATATCATCACGTTTAGTTGCTTGTGTAAGAATATCAATAGTAGCAGCATTAGCAGTTGCAATAACTTTTATTAGAACATCTGCTTTAGTAATATCTGTATCAAAACTTACAATATCTTCTTCGCTTAATGTAATATTAAAGTGTCTTTTTCTCTTTTGATTGCATCGTATAGTTCCTCTTTAATAAAAAAATAATTTTTGGTAAATATGGTCTACTAATTACAACCATATCACTATTATCTTGATTAAAATATTTTTCAATCTTTTTAAACCTTTAGGCTCTTTTAGGAATTGCATCACCAAATTCTACCTTATTGATTAACGCTTCAAATAAATCCTGACGTAACATATACGCAAAACCTGCATAATGGATAGGACCATCTTCAGCTTTTTTTGTATAGTCCATCTGTATTTACATCACGCTTGCTTTCAATAGTGTATATTTTATCTCCAATATCCCACTTCAAATCACCTGACATACGTTTAGCTATTTCACTATCTCCGTAGCCTTTAATAGCATTTGTGAGCTTAAAGGCACCAGAAGCAGGTACCGCATGGACTGTAAGATGTAGGGATTGTAAATATTTAAGCAAATCATTTTCTGCTTTTCTACCGTTACGACGGTTAGCCTTACCTCTCTTACTTGCTGTAGTCTGCTTCTTAACCTTTTTTGCTAATTTGTATTCAAGTTTTTGTTGCTCTTGACGAGGTGATAAAATATTAGGATTTTTTGGTTGATACAAGTTATAGTTATCGCAATACCAACAACTATCCTTTGGTATTTTGCAATTCGCCTTTACCTTGCATTTCGTCAATCATCAAACTCCCTAATACGCAATAAACAATAATATCATGTAATCGTTCTTGAGTATCTGGTAATTTCAATCCATTTTCAGCTAATGCTAAGTCGTGCTTACCCTTATAAATAAGTAAGGTGTCAAACATAGATTGAATACTACCATCGCCATGAACTAGACCAGCCTTACGGAATGCTGACAAGATATCTTTACCATCGGAATATTGTTCACTTTTCTTTACGAATAGGTCGATAATCGTATTGAGTTTATTGGTAAAATCTTTAGTCTGCATTTAAACCCTCCGCAATACCTAACAATAATTCTTGTACTTCTGTTGGCAATTCATCAAATTCTACGCCTTTGCCATTCAAATCATAGCAACAACCAAACAATCCACTTTCTTCAATACAGTTATCTTCAAGTGGCTCGCCTGTGAATGCATCGTAACCCATTTCATTTGGGTCTTCATATACTGGCTCATCTTCAAAACTAGCACTTGTTTTTTCAAGATGGTCAATCATTACATCATAGAATACATCAACATCAACACCTAATTCGTGTGCAACAATTTCAGAATAGATAGAGGTAATATCCTGAATGGATAAACCACTAACCTTAACACCAACGGCACCATTTTCTTTTACTACTGCTTTTAAAAATCCTTTTTCTTTAATCATGTAATTCCCTTCCTTTATCGCAAAATTGCCAAACATTACAATAACTCTTGCATTTTCTTCCTCCCCAACATTCTCTATGTCTGCAAGGTGGGGGCATTTCGTTGTTTTCCAACGCATATATTAAGTCCTGACTTTTCTTTCTCATATATCTTTCGACCCAAATATCTGAGATTTTATTAATCGGGACTAAATAGCTTGGTTCTGTAATACCACGGCTAGTAGCTATGTGTGTATTACCATCACGTACAAGAATTTGACAACACATATTATTGACTGGTAATTTTAACTTACTTTCAATCTTCATACGGTAATCATTTAGTTGTACGGCTAAATCAAATCGTAGATGAACGCCATCTTTGCGTAATACATTGATAGTTTTCTTTTGACCCTTTTTAGCACCAGATTTATAAATATAATCAGTTTCTACCTTTTCCATATAGTATCCCAACGTATGGGCTGCTTTATAGCTACCATAAGTCTTGGTATCAACTAATGTTCCACCATTTTCAGGTGTATAATAGTCAAACGCACC
>BNJS01002424.1_pt1 | contig 67460 bp, 82 predicted proteins | sample 8540461 | NCBI WGS metagenome assembly BNJS01 (sample SAMD00202454, study PRJDB9452) | human saliva metagenome | isolation source: human saliva | place: Japan
TTGAAATATCCTTTACCAGAATCAGGTGGTTGCAAGAGCCATCCGAGAGGGCATTCTGTCGGCTTATAGAGCCCAGGGAGAGGTAGGGCAGTGCCTGCCAATATCTGGAATATTGTGGATGGGAATGCGATATGGGTTGCCACCAAGGTGATGGGACGACTATTTCCAGTCTCGGGTAAAGAAATGTGGCAATTCGGCAAATCTTTTATATTACGAGTCTGCTGTTTGGACTCTCTTTTGCGGCAGTCAACAGTGATGACAGTATATTTGGCGTAGAGGAGTCTATTTTGACAAAGTGCCCTTTATTCCCGGCGTGAATGACTATCCTCTATCTTAGCGAAATGCAAGACTCAAAGTAGCTGGCGTTCTTCCATAGGCCTCAGGAAGAGAGGATTTAAGCATTTAAAAGGCAAAAAGCTTAGCGTTAGCAACATTTATCAGGATACCTATACAGGACTGGGTCTTTCCATTATAGTTCTATCGTTATTAAAGAATTTAAGGGCTATATTCCTTGTGGATATAGAAATGGATGTTTCGGACTTCTGCAGCAATCGGACGGTGTTTCCCTCTTTGCGTTGGTTTGGCCGACCATGGTAAAATGCCTTCAGCTTCTATGGATGCAGACGCCATTGCAAAACCCGTAAAGGATGCTACCGGAGGAGGCGCCTAATACTCTGGAAAGCATGAAGGCAGAGGGAAAATCTTTTAATGTGGTTACCGACAGCTTGGATAAGGGTTGAGTAAAGCGCTTTCTTGCTCCAGTGGAAGTAGGAGATGCAGATTGGTGGGTGAGTATCAGCAGCCTTTCCTGGGCGAGTACAATGCCACGCGCTGATGACGTCAAGACACACGTACGTAATTTATTGGGAGTATTGGTTTGGTTATCTTACCCATTCCTGATTCGAACATGTTGGCACCTTTAGAAAAGAATTTCTTCTTCCGGTGTGGAAGTGGCCAAGGGAAATTTCGATATAGATATTCGAGTACAATAAGAAAGGGTAGAAATTGGAGAACGGCGAAACGCCCAGGAAAATCATGCAGAGAATCGGACTATTATTTCCGACTTGCAAAATAAGCTCAGCAGAGCTGTCAAGGAATTCCGGAGAGTGGATATGGAAGATCAGGAGTATTATGCCGGTGCCTATGCACCTCTCCTGCAATCTCTTAGAAGTTCAGGGAGACCTGTCCAATACCATGGAGAGAGTAAATTCACGCAAGAGCAGGTGCAGGAAGGGCGGATCAGGTCAGCAATGCCTTGATCTCTTCCGAAGGGGCAACAGAGCAGGCTTCCTCCATCGAAGAGCTCTCACTTCTGCATGGATGATATTTCTCACAAGATTGACAGTACGGTAAAAGTTACCGAAGAAAGTATAAAATTAACAATGATGCCGGAGCAGGCCGTAAATATCAGCACCAACAAGATGGATGAGATGTCCAGAGCTATGCAGGATATTACGGAGAAATCTCAGGAAATCAATAAGATTATCAAGACCATTGACGATATTGCTTTTTCAAACCAATATTCTCTCCTAAATGCAGCTATCAAGCAGCCCGTGCGGAGTGGCAGGAAAGGATTTGCCGTTGTAGCCAGATAATTGAAACCTGGCTCAAAAGTCTGCCAAAACGGCAAAATGCAGCAGCTTAATCGAAGATGGTACATCTAACAAGGGCGCAAAGCTTTCGAAACGCAGTCTCTGGTGGTGGTTTCTGAACAAGTAAGAAAAATCAACAGTATGATTACAACATTTCCCTGGCATCGGATGAACAGGCCAAGGGCGTAAAACAGGTAGTGTGGGAATCGACCAGATTTCCTCCGTGGTTCAGAATAACTCCGCAACAGCGGAAGAAAGTGCTTCCGAAGAGCTTACGGACGAGCTCATACTTCGTGAGCTGATGGAAAAGTTCAGTTGAAGGAAGACTAAAGAATGAAAGCAGTGAATAGAGAACCAACAAAGTTAAAAGGATGTTTCAAGCAATGTCTTAAAAGATGCTTCAATAACTAATTTCATTTAAAGACAAAATGTATAAATGTTTGGAATATTGAAGAAAAAGCGCTAGTGCTATAATTCCCATAAAATTTATTTTTGCTTACACTACATTTTCCCCTAAAAAATTCTTTCTTTCCCCAGAAGAAAGAAACAGCCAGGAGAAGAGGCGAGGGATAAAGGGTTCAAACAAGGAGATGTTATGGACATACAGTAAAAAGAAAGGAGGCTGGGGTTCTGGATTTGTAACTGCCTTCACACTGGAGCCTTTAGCTTTACTCTATAAAGTGGCTCATCGTACAGTTTTAATCATAGTGTAGTAACGGCGAAGGGTTTAAAGATATGAAGGAAAATGAATTATACTTACCAATCTTTCTTCATGTATTACCTGTTTAGCGCCTTTGTTCCCGGTTCCTATATATCCGATCATTTTGTGGGTGCCAGTATCTGGTTCTATCAGTATGGCTTTGATCAGCTTAGGATACTTCTTCCGGCTTTAGATCTTCCAGTCTCTTACCGATGTGGCTATCCTTGATTGCATTGGCTTCTATGGAGCCCGGACTCTTTGAAATTTGGACGCTCATCACGGGAGGTTATTCTCCGATCCTAAGGATTTGGATATGGCCTTCTCTGCCCAGTATTCCATGGTAGACTTGGGTTCCTTCATCGGAACCACCAGCGTGGGACTGATTGCAGAACCAGAGGGCTATAGAGATCTGCTTCTGGTTTTTTTGCTCATATGTTAGTAAATGCTGTTATATTTCTTAGGTTGGGGACCCATAGGAGAACAAAGCCCTTTGAGATGGTGAAGTAGCTGCATCCAAAGGACAATTAATGAGCCAAACGGACTCTCACAAGATTGAGAAACAAAGGTTCTATTTCTATTATCGCCGTTTCCCTCTTCTCCTCCATCTTCTGGATTTTTCTGGTATTTAGCATATCTACCTGTTTATGATCACTGGGGCAATGAACGATGCTAAGAAATTCATTAACATGAACTGGAAGCTTTCGGATTCACGGTTCCATCCTTCTTTGACTCTGAGAATGGACTTCTTTGTATTCTGTTGGGACCCTGCTTCCGGACTCCTTTGGGCTAGAGACGCAAAGCGTCCCGGCAGTGAACTCAGTATCTTTAAACGCCTGCATTAGGTATAGAATTTTAGGACTTGGCACCAAATAGATTCCACATTTGCAGAGATTACCAGAGCGGAAGACCTGCCAGCTTTACTTTGGGTTGTAGTATTCAGTTCCTGCCTGTCTTGGTGAGATGACCTTCTCCATTGATTCCTTGTACAGTTTGCACAGGAAAACTCCCTTTCCACCAATGATAGCCAGTATGGACCTTTGCCATCTTTATCGCGTTTCCTACGGAACCTTGTATAACATTATTTCCAAGATGCCATTTTACGGCAGCAAGCTTCCGGTATCGCAATTCTCTTGATTGCGCTTGCAGCAGTTCTATGTGGATTATGTATAGAAGCGAACAGCTTGATTACAATAATCAGGTAGAGCAGCTGGAAAAAAAGAATAAGCGGATAAAGAAAAAATTATTTGAAAGGAAGGGAGGGCTGCAGGCCCTCGCCACTATCTGAACAGTAAAAAGAAGGGTAACAAAGACGGCTACACAAAATCAAAAAGTTTTTCTACCGCAATATGTTCTGAAACAACTCTGCTAAGCATACATATCGGATACTAAAGCAAAACCTGCGCTTCTCTTGTTTTCCTATGAAGCTGACAGGCTCAATTCTTACGTTCAGACCTATAATGCCAATTCTTTCTTATTTTGATTTTTGTAGCCCCTATCTTCCCAAGTCTTAGTCATTTTGGTTCATGCTCCATCAGCTGTGCCTCTTCATCGACGAAAACACTATACCGAGAATAACGGAAAAGTTCCACCTGGCGTGGGAATGGCATCAAACATAGTCGCTGGCCTCAAGGGAGGCAAAGGTCTTCACCACCTACAAATCAAGTGGGTTTGAAATCAACCATCTGCTCGAGATGATATAATCCCAGAGTGAGCCGGTGGGGGTGGGATTGTTTGGACCCCGTATCCACCGCAACAGCTTCGGTTCCACCTTTCTTTCTTATAGGCACTCTGCTGCATCCGGGCCAAAGGGACAGCACAATATCTGGTCCATAAACTCCATGGGTGGCACGTCGTAGTCCGGATCACTACTGGTTTCCAGTCTCCTCACGCCTTGGCAATGACTACCTCGCCTCCCTTGGGAAGATAGCTGAGCTCTTCTTTTCTGCTCACTTTCCCAAATGGCATTTGTAGGGAAGAGTACTATGGAAAGAATATGACTGTATCCTCAACACATTCGTTTAATAGATGATATAACATTCCTTAGGACTGTCTAAGATATGTGCGCCATCAAATCCCGACGTCCTTTCTCAGTTAATTCGTTTAAGCAAATTAGCATGTTTAGCTCGGATGTCGTCAGGTAAGATTTCCACCCATTAGCTGGTCATACATAATCCCAGCTGGCGATCATCGCGCCTACAAGGTCATCAAAACCTCAAAATAGTTGTGGGTGGACAGATTCACCATGGAGCCAGAAACTTTTGTGCCCTTATTCTCTTCAACAATGCGATAATACAGTTCATAGCTAAAATAAGGCATGCGTCATGCGGATCTTTCTTGGAAGTCCTCCGTTTTCCACCGTCAGTCGATGGTTTCTGTGATACTTTTTGGTACCATAATTCCCAGAGATGTTAATTGTTTAAGTATATGAGTAAATGCTTGAGCAAATACTGCTCTGGAAGTCGCTTAATACTAAAATCCCCCAAGGAGGGTAAGTGCAAGAGGTTTTTTTCAGTCTCCCTAGCAAGAGAAAGCCTCAGATTCAATCAAAAGGCTACAGTTTCTCAGGAAAAGTCACCCAGCGAATTCCTTTAAAGGAAGCTTCATAGCCTCTCCTTAACGATACTTCCGTCTTCTAATAAGAAGATCCTTGGTGTAGCTGGTTTATCCATAGCATCCATCCTCAGATGATGATTACAGATACTTCCCACACCAAATATTTTCCTCAGGGTAAGCAGGTTCTCAGAAGCACTCTCAACCTCGATAATCTCTTCGTTAACGGAAACGTCTCCCTCACAATCCTCGATACACTGCGGAATGTCCGGTTCTATGGGTGAAGTATTTACCATAGCCCTTCTCCTCGATGCATAGTTCGGCCGTACCAATCCATCGCATTCTGTCGCCGGGCTTTGCACCGCATGATTCCGCGAGGGATTTGGCATCTCATGCAATCGATTAAATCCTCCTTATGTCTTTCACTGGCTTCTCCAGTAGAGACGGTTCTGGTCGTGTCGGGAGATATAGTGGCATCCAGAACACCGCCGATATCCAGGATAACGCAGTCTCGTCTTTCGGGGTGTCGTCGTGATGGCTTGTGAGTGAGGATCTGCGGCTGCGTGGTCCGTAAGCAGTGTGGGATCGAGACGCGGACGGCCGCGCTTCGCCTTGCAGAGTCTCTGGATTTGGGCGTTTCAACTCATGCTCGGTTGATCCATATGAAAGCGCCGTAAGAATCAGACCATCCATGACATGTCGTGCAGGAGGGACTGGATCTGTCGGCTCCTGCTCGATAGCTTGTCCTTAATCATGACAGACGCCCGTCTTACAGTGCGGAACCGTTGGCCCGAAGCGAGAAAACCTGCCTTTGACTCCTGCGAGCGAAAGAGGCGTGTGCCGGCCAGGTCTTGTCTCGATGCACATGGGCTTATCCTTACTCAATTACGCGGGAGAGAAATCTCTACACCAGATGTTCCGTGGTCATCAGGCGTACGTAATCTCCACTGCCAAGGTCTCTACCTGAGAGCATACGGTTTGACAGGATGCTAGCACATCTCCCTTTGTGTTGATATGCAAGTGCCAGCATTCTTTCCTTGGGATTGAATCCACTTACCGGTTAAATAGAAAATGGCATGGTGGGTCGGTAATAATCATCTGAGAGAAGGGTCCGCTCCACTCGTCTTCTTTAAATCCACTCCTAACTTGCAGCTTAGTCCATGTTGTTTCCGCCTTTCTGCTATAGAGGAGAAGGGCTTCCTGCTTCCTTGCTCCAAAAGAATAATAATGTTTAGCTGCTAACTACCTAGATGCTAGCATATGTATGAGTAAACGTATGTATCTAGATGCAAAATTTTTGCGGAAATTGTACATAAAAGCCTGATATGAGATTAAATTTATAACTAAACATTTGAAATAAAGAATTAGCATAGGAAGGCTCATATGCTATAGTACAAGAGTCCTAGCTAATTGGTGGGTTTATAGAAGGAAATGCTAAGCTAAAACAGGATGAAATGCGCACAATATGAAATAAAGGGAATAAACGCAAATCCGAGTAGTAAGCGGAATGTATGGGAGAAAGGAGAAGACTATAGGTGACGTAAAGAAGATAGCCTTGGGCTTACAATTGTGATAGCATTGTGTTTTAGGAGGCCGGTAGGGATAGTTTCCTTCGATTTATGCCAAAGCTGCTAAGTTTCCTGGGACGGGCCTCTGTCCACAGCTTATCAGTATGCTGAGTCTGGCCTGCACTGGTGCTTCCCTTAAAAGCCCAGGTGAGTGGCTGCGGCAGAGGTGCTGAGCCAGGACATTTTCAGAAGCTCCTGGAAAGCCCTAGCTACTGTATGTTCTTCGCAGTGACCACAGGAATTACGCCGCCCTCTGTCTTTGCTTCCTATTACTGTGCAGGCTTTTGGACGTGAAAATATCAGCCGGAAGGGTGCCAGTTTAGGAGGATCGCCGCAGCTTGTGAAGGATTGATGAGGTTTTCTTAAACTGTTCCTACAAATACTGGGCAAGACACTGACACGGCGAGCTACTTCGATTCTGATTTTCTCGCCATTTCTTGAGCTGCATAATGAGGACAGCTGGGCAGGCGGGAGAAGGGACGCCTTCACTTTTTCCAGCTTTCACGAGATTTGGATTGCCGCCATTTTACAAGATTTTAGATGCGGTGATTTACTTTCTCTCCAGTGGGCGTATTCGGCTTTATGCCAGACGTAGCAACAACCAGAGTGGACAAAGCTGGTGGGACTTGGACGGTTTGTCCTGGTGCGTACTTGGCTTTCGCGTTTGGCAGCTTGTCATGCGTGCGTTATTGCTGTTCTATATAAAGGTGAAACTATGTATAGCTTATCAAAGGTATATCAGGAGATTTGGTGACACTGGCCTGTGTCGTCAGCTGGCTCCAGCGTGGTTTTACACTTTTGGAAGCGTTTGAAGAAGGGAGGCTGACAGTGACAGGCGTGCTTACGATTTGTCGTGCCTCCTCGGCTACTCACTTTTAATCTTGAGGGCGGCAGTGCTATTTTGCCTTAGCGATCTGATCTTTTGTGATCTGTACATGCGTACTCTGACGAGGCAACCTTACTGTTTACTGGTTCTCCTTTTCAAGTTTAGATCGGAAGGGCCGCGGCAACCACTGCCCTCGGCCCGTCATTGTGGTTTGTGGCGGCAGCTCCCCAGTTGGGACACCACCTGTGGAAGGTGTACGCCTTGATATTGTCGATAGACTATTTCTAGCGAGTGCAGGAGAGACACCGCTCGATGTGGTAGGGCGAGGCTGGCAGTGGCTGTGTTGGATGAGCTAAAAGCGAGATGTGGAAAAAGTGCAGAAAAACCGGCAAGTCAGGCGTGTGAGCAGACAGGGTTTGTTGCCAATGCAGGCTAAGGGAATCCTATAGGAAAGGGTGTTCAGTGACCTGGCATGAATCTCTGGTGAGAAATTATTTGTGAATAGAAAAAGAGTCGAAGGAAGAAAATGGCAGAGAAAAGGGTATATGTAGTCCATGAAATCTGGAATGGACAGCATTTGGTGAAAGTGGCTGGAGAGAAAGAAGATTTCCCTATGAGGCTGTAGGATTTATCAAAGGAGGTCCTGAATTTACAGGAGAGCTGAGGGCGTGTTCTGTAGCCATGTGTGCCTCCTCCGCACCAGAGGACACCGCTTCATGCACTTGGAATACGCGAGCGGTACTTTGCCTGGCTCGCAGGACACAGTCGTGAGGTGGTAAAGCAGTTTAGGAGCCATCAATCTGGAAATCAGTAAAGGTAAAGCAGTACCTTGCCTTAGAGAAAATGGCATTCCCATCCCAAAACCGTGGCGGTTTTGGGACGGGATCGAGATTCTGGAAGGAGACAAGACGGCTGACATTTACTGATTGCAGACATAACCGTGCAGGAAAAGGGCTTGGGAGTACGACTTTTCAAAATGATGAGAGCGAGGCCTATGTCAACAGCCCGGCTTGCTGGGCCGTCTAATGTTAGACGGCATCACCACTCTTGCAGGGTACAGTCAGCCCAGGAGACAGCGGAATCCTGCCGCTCCGAGGTTTATCGGACAGGAGTATACTCTACCGCATCCATTGGATTCCTCCGACAGCTTCCAAGCTCTGTCCGCGACAGCTGCCAGATCGGAGAAGAAGGAAGAGCTGGAAAGCTCGAAAGAGTTCAAATCACGGGCCCTTGGAGAGGAAGAGGCAGGCCTACACGAGAATTTTACAGAACAGCGTCGATCGACGTTTGCGGCGATTGGGTGGGTGCGGTCAATGGCCAGCGGAGATTTGTGTTTTATGACGTATATACCAGTACCAACTACTGCTTCCGGGAGAAGAATGCCAATAATCTATGCATGGGCCATTTGTGCGATGTTGGAGAGAGCTTTTAAAAGAGCAGAGTAGAAACCCGAAAGAGGCGATTTCACGGAGCTCGTATTCGTCTTAGCGCATAAAATTATTTTCCCACGAGAATAAAGGGAAGGGATGTTCATTCTCCTTCCTTTGCTCTAAATAAAGGCATAGGATGAAGGTATTTTTGAAGAAAGACAAGCGAGAAAGGAGACCATGAATACGTTTGTTGCTATGACCGTTTGATGACCTGTCAGGCGGAGAGGATAAAAATCACAATGCTTTCTTTTGAGCAGCTCACGATTAAGGAACAAAACCCGAAGCGCTGAAAATCCATGAGATGAGAGCAGTCCGGCCTTCTGAGCGCTTCTAACACCGGTGGTCAGCTGTATAAGTCCATGGATCTCAAGGACAAACTCCCTAAGCACCTGTCTGAGGGAAACGAGGCAAGGCATTACATGGACAACAGACTTGCTGAGGTAAAGAGACCTATATTTCCTTCTATGGAAAGAGTTTTGAGTGGGTTTGAAAAGAGAATAGTTGGAGCTTTGCGGAGATAAAATATAATTCCCCCTTATCCCACATCTGAGTCGATACTGCCACTGTGACAGTTGACAGTATTCAAGGATGAAGGAAAGACAACTATGAAAAGATGATAAAAGGAATCAACACAAAAGAATAGCTTTTTGGAAAGCATGTGAGTTTAAAGGGAAAGAATGTCCGCTTGTGGCACAAGGCATAGTGTCTTTGTGAGTATTTTGGCGCTGTGCTATGTTTTGGTACATTCCTTTTGAGAATTAAAATGGATCAACAGATTAACGTCCATGATGGAAAGGAAATAATGCCACAGGAGCTGCTTGCTACCGTGCGACTAAAGTGCAGCAAGATGATGAATGTGTATATGAGAGGCATCAGTCTGATTTACAGTGTAGAAGAGGAGATCAGTGAGACGCTTCACGCTGCTCTCGAAATCCTACGGGATGGCGTGTGCAGGAACTACAGTTTCCTGCGAATCCTCAAGAACCGGCTTCACTTTGAGTCAGCTTGTGGGACAGAGGTCACAGCATCTCGTTATCTTGCGGAAAATGTTCTTTTAACGAATATCTATGCCAGCAGCAGAAGTGTCGAGGGAATGTGGAGCGAGGTCTTCTCTGAGCCAACGCATTTCTACTTTCCGATTATAGAAAAGATATAGTGCTGTATCATTGCTACCAGCAGAAGGAAAGGTTGCTTAGAGCATTTTGGATTACCATCTTTTACAAAGGCTAGGGACTACCATCTATACTTGGAAAGAAGAGCGATCGCTGGTGACTAATGTCTATGCCGATATTAGAGTGGATGGATTTCTCGCATTTTCTCACGTGCAAAGTCCTATAATGGTAAATGGACAGTTCAAGGGTGTTACAATCTTGGGCATCAACATGGAAGCACGACTAGATCGGTAAAGAGTGATGCAAATTCCACTACTACATGTTTTCATGGACCCGATTTGAGGGACAGTGGAGTTGTTCGCGGCAATGCTTGAACATGATGGAAAAGCTTCTTTCGAACTGATGCCGAGAGAAGGGTTATCAGCAGATTAAGACCATGATGGAGGAAGGACAACGCTTTATGAAAAGGTATCGGCCAGTCAGGGGAAGGAAGAAAAGTTTTTACCACCGAGTTAATCTGAAGGGAAAGATTGTGGTTCCAGAATCAGTATGGTATGAGAGGTGGACTATGACCATGCTGTAGATCGGAATGGTTTTGGTGGCTGAGACGCTTGGTTTTATTGACAGTAGGTATTGTGATTGTGGCACGCGGTATTCTATCTAAACAAGTGTTTAAAGCCTCTGACAGCAATGGTGGCAGAGCAGTGGCAAGCTGGCTGAGGACTTTGATGTGAAAGTGCGCTATGCTTTATCAGGTGAGGTGGGTGCATGATTACGTGCTGGCATGGAAAGAGGGTGGTAGACCAGGTAAAACATGTGTGCGGATTTAACAGAGACTTGGGAATATTTCCCAAGGAAACTTTCCATCTGCAAAAGACTTGGAAGAGAGTATTATACAGGAGCTTATGCGATTCTTTCCTGCTCTTTCCAGAAATGCACGCGTACTCCAAGACCATGTCAGAGTATTACAGGAAAGTGCCGGAAAGGTCAATAATAATAATGCGGAGCAGGTAAGTTCTGTGACAGCTGAGAAGCTTGTCCCAGGGGGCTACAGCGGCATCTTCTGTGAAAAGGCTGGTGCACCATGAATGACAGTACCAATCAGATCAATGCTGACTGCACAGACCATCGGGAGGCTTCTTCGCTGTCTGCAAATGCGGGACAGGCTCTTCGCTAAACAGTAACAACAAGGTGCAGAAATGTCTAAGGCGATGTCACTGTCACGGAGAAGTCCACAGAGATTAGTAAAACCATCGAAAACCATTGACGTGTTGCCTTTCAGACCAGCATTCTTTTCCCTAAATGGCAGCCATTATGAGGCGGCAGGGTAGAGCAACGAGGAAGGCACGGTTGCGAGATTACGGATGAGTGGGCAAACTTGGCACAGAGTCTGCAAATGCAGCGCAAAAGGTACAGCCATAGCTTATCAAGAAGAAACGATTAAACTGGTATGAAAATGGTGCGAGAGTGCGGAGGAAACAGCAGATTCTGGATGGCCTTTCCAAGCATGCGGAACAGATTAATGCGTGATCAAAAGGTGTCATGCGCTCGAGGAGGCAAAGAGAGTGGGCATTGGGTGCCAGGGGTTGATCAGATTTCCTCCGAAATGGTTCAGGCAATGCTTGCGAAGAGCAGGCTGCGGCATCAGAGGAGCTTACCGAGACAGGGCAGCCAGAGGCTCGAGATTTGGTGGCGGACTTTCAGCAAGGAATAAAAGTACTAAATATGATCAGATGTCTCCAGTGTAGGTCTGAGTAAATGTGAATTCTGACTGATTTCAGACCTATATTACTCCTGAAAATGGCAACTAATAATCTCACAGCATTTCTTCGTCCTCTTCTCTTGTCGAGGCCAGCTGGTACAAAAGAACAGTTACACTGAGATTTTCATCAGCAGCGTTCATGTGGGCGTACTGCGCCACTGCTTTTTAGTGTTCCATTTTCATAGAGATGACGAAAAGACCTGATTGGTGGGATAGTCTCCCGAGAGGGGGCTATCCTGTAAGGCATGTGATTTCCCGGGCGTGGGCATTTTGCCTTTTTCGCTCGATATGGAGGTGGAGAGCTCATCCTTGAAACCATCAAACTGTAGGCCCAGAAGCCAGCCCGCGCCCAACGTGAGTCTGCATTAGCATTTGATGGAGGTGAAGAAATGGGAAGTCGGGTGGAATCCGGAATCGCACACCGCCTCTCCGAACATAGCACCACATTGGTGCCTCGAGTATAGAAGACATCACATGACTTGGCCAGATCCGGAAGCTTAATGTCGTTTCCGCAGCAGAGGCATAGGCCAGCCAGGCACCGTCTACAAAAAGCAGCTAGCTGATGCTTTACAGCTCAAAATGGCGGTAAGCTCTGCGCTTGCTGCTTTCAGACTGCTCAGCCATGTCCGTGGGCTGAGAAAGGTAGACCATGCCGGGCTGAACGGTGTGAGGCTTATTTCTCGTCCAAGGCAAAGTCGGAAGAAAGGCTTCAGCGCTTTCGGAGGAGAGCTTTCCGTCTTTTTCCCTTTGGAGAGCACCTTATGTCTAGTCAGCTCAATGGCTCGGCCCGTGCACCTGCAATATGTGCACTGTCCGCTGAAATATACTATGGTAGGAAGGGGAGGAAGAGTCAATCACCGTAGCATTGGTCTGGGTGCCGCCCATCAGAAATTCCACCTGAGCGCCGGGACAGTGACGGGCCTTTCGGATCTGGCAGCTTCGCAAAAGTGTTGTCGCTTCCATAGCCGGGATAGGGCTTTCTGTATTCTTCCGTCAAACGTTTTGAGATATTTTCGTGACAAACCTTCAGATAATCGGACTGCAATTTACAGGATATCGGTATATTCATTTGCCTCCTTTTCTTCGGAAAATGCTTTCGATTTTTATTTTAAATAGGGATGAAGAAAATGCAAATCAGACATCGGATAAAGAAGGTCCAAACCGAAAATCCACGAGTGGAAGACAAAAGAAAAAGCCCGATTCATTAGGTACGGAACAGGAAAAGAGATAAAAATTAAATCAAACCTTGTCTTGTCAAAAACCTTGCCGAATTATAATAAAAGACAGATTCTTCCAGAGATTTCAGTTTAGAGACGAAGAGTCTTCTCGTCGAGGAATGTTACGCATTTTCCGGCTTTTGCGGTTTAAGACAAACATTTTCCTCTTAGCAAAGCAAAACTTTGCGAAACATTGGCCTCGACCTTTTTAGAGTATAAGTATTTAGGAGGTGGTTAAAACGGTCACGTTGGCTAAAGGCTTTGCAGCATATTGCAGGGCCCAGGTACCAGGATAGAAAAAGTCGGTCAGGGAGGTCCTTCTTTTCCGGATTGGGCAAAATGAAGAAACAAGGAATAGACAGAGTACTATTCCTTAGCTGCAACCATTCTGCTTGGTTTGTTCAGCGGACAGGCCTTTGCGGAGGGCAAAAGTGGCACAACTTCTGAAGGAAGATGGCAACAGGATGGAAACAACTGGAGTATGTGGACGGTAACGGTCAGGAGAAGACCGGCTGGGTGGAAAGCAAGGGACAGTGGTATTTTGTGGATCCCCCAGAGCAAAATTTAAAAAGCGGATGGATGAAGGACGGGAAAATGGTTCTTCCTGGACACCAAGGCAGATTCTTTAGGAAAGATGGCAACCGGATGGCAGTGGGTTGACGGCTACTGCTATTACTTTGCCGGAGATTCCGGAAGATGTATCATAATGAAAAGACACCGGACGACTTCTTTGTGGAGGAGGGCGGAAGGTGTGCAGTGAGGAAGGGTGAACCGTATTCGACCTTTCACAGAGATTGTGCAAAACTACGAAAAGAAGGAAGCAGTAGCGGAGCAGGCCAGAAAAGAGGCTGAGCCTGGAAATCCCGTAAGTCTTGTGGCGCAGGTAAAGCCTGAGGCTGGGAGCTTCCAGTCCCAGGCTGCAGAGGACAATGCGGGTGCAGTGGGGTTCTCCGGCGTGGTTAAGAGTGCAGGAGGCTGCGGCGAAAGGCAGCAGTTCCAGCTCCGGTGGCAGTGGCGGAAAGCTTTTCCGTGTGCTTGGTTCCGGCGGCGGGGAAGTTCTTCCGCGCAGGCTCACTCCGTTTCAAGCAGCAGTGCTTGGCTGACCAGCTACTCTTATCAACTGAGATCCTTTTACAGCAGCAAGGAAAGGCTGTATAAAGCGCTTCCATGCACCAAAATAGTTGCACTGAAAACGAGGAATTGAGGAACGCTCTAGGGAACACGTGTCGCAAAAGCTGGGAACAAAACGCCTGGAACGGCAGATGGCGGAACAAAAAGAGGCTGCCAGAAGGCACGAGAGAAGCACTAAGAGCAAGAGCAGAGAAACCGTATGAAATGCTGAGGCAGTTTAAGACAGCAGCAGTCTAAGAGAAGGCGGCTTTCCAGAGGACTGAAGAGATTTAAAAACGGTTTAGAAGAGCCTGATCGCCTTCCCGTGATTTATAAGAGGGAGAAAGCTTGGTTGCTATTTGCCAAGGAGTATGGTTATTTAGTGAGGAAGCTTCAGATGATGAAATCTGGTTGTTACAAAGAATACTTACGCCTTTGAAAGCATTCCCCAAACCCGCTTCTTCCGTGTAGATCTGCAGATATGGCGGAAAGAGTATAGGGCAGTGAGAAGAACTACATTTCAGATTAAAGCTACTATGCGGCGAGGCAGAGATGCTTTAGCATGCCCTTTACAAAGAAGTAGTGACGTGGTGGCTCTCGAGAACAAAGCTCAAGCAGAAGTTTTAAGGCGAAAATCTTGGAAAACTCCATAGTCTGGATAGAGCTTTATACCGAGGCCGTTGCTCCTACAAGGTCCAGTGCTTATGCCCTGTATCCAAAAACACAGGAAGCCGGTCAAAGTCAAGAGCAGACGCGTCCATATCTCGTTCAGAAGCAACAGCTTCCGCCCAACGAGAGAGGCTAGAATGGCACCCTCCCCAGAACTTAAAAATGAAGCTCTCTTTGATGAGAAGATAAATCCTTCAACTTTTCGAGACGGTTTTAGATTTGAAAAAGGGAGAGTTCCTTGGAGCATAGGTTAATAGAAGCAAATCAAGATTTGCGTAGTTTACGGTGCGGTGGGATATCTATGGAGAATTAACCGCATTATATCTTACCGGGCGGGATGATAGTCTGCAGGCAATGAAACGCTATCCGGTAAAAGCTGAGCGGTAGTAACGAAGAAAACTGGTATTCACGGAAAAAGATGACCAAAAGTACAGTCTAAGCTAGCTTCTATGCGGTAGAAAGCTGTGTAGAAAGAGCCGGAGAATTTATTCTTTGACACTAACAGACTAACAAACTTTGGAATAATCATCGAATAAAGAAACAAAACATGAAAAAGGTGCTGTAAAATCAAAATTTAAAAGCAATTTTCGGCAATATAGGTCTGAATGCAGGGGAGTGATCTGAGGCCCGTGCTTTACCGAAAAACAGAGAAACGCAGTTTTTCGGCAAATATCCCGTGGCGAAGCTAGCGAGAGCGTGCCCGTTTCAGACTGTATTGACAAAATGTTTTGATTTGCAGCACCCTTTTAATATGGTGTTTCTCTTATTCAACCTCAATAATGGTCTTTTACAGGGAATAAAATGTATAAAATATCATCCTCAATAGCATAAAATCAGTCGATCCTCTTCGTGATACGTCTGGATCATTTCACTAGCTCGTAGTTTTAGAGCCTCCGGTTTGCCGATTCACGAAAAGAGCTTCTTTCTATCCGCCTCAATAAGGCGATGAATCTTTTATGATGGTACTTTTATTCTTTTGGGCATACCAAGCGAGAGATAATCTCCCATGCCTCATCGGACCAGGCTTTAATCATCTTCTTTTACCTCAAACAAGTCGCGGAGGTTAGATCAGGGTGTATCTCCGCGTCGTATTTTTTCATTAAATATTAAGTTGGATAAATTCTCAGGCTTTCCTGCAAGCTGTCCATATTCTCTTTTGGAGGTACGACTACGGTATCCTCTGCATCCTTTGCGGTTACAATCAGTGCATCAGCATCTTCATTTTACCTGCTTCATATGCTGCTTTAATTCTGTCTAGCGAAATTAGAATAGGCAACAACTTCCATTGATTTTCTCCTTTTAGCTTTAATTGTACAATAAATTGTACGACAACAAAAGAAAAGCAGAAGGAGGCTCTTCTTTCTTTTCTGTATCCTTAACGAGGCACTGCTCACTGAAGCTTGTAAATGTTTCCCTCTTATTTCCCTTCTTCTACAGACTCAGTAGCTTGCCACCTCCATGTTCAAGAGCAAAATCGCGCTTAAGATCAAAGCAACAACAAAGACTACCGCTACGACATTTTTCCCCGAGTGCGGTCTGTACGATGGAGGAGATGTGCCAATCTTCTCTCCGTGCGGAGGTGAATCGATACCTACCGAGGAAAGAGAAGCGAGTAAATAATATTCCTCTAGCTGAATCCGCAGGAAGCAATCATTTACATTCCGGATACTACGATGCTGCCGAACTTATCATAATGGTGCATCACCCAAAAGCAGCTCTGGGAAGGAAGCGAGAAAGTGTCCTGCAGGCGAAGTCTGCACAAAGCATAGCCTGCACCAGTTGCAATAGTGAAAACGGTTTTACCACATGGTCATAGCGATAAGGCCTACGTTCTGAAGGAGGTTGCAGGGAGCACAGCCGAAAAATCCCGGTGGATCGAGATCCGTCACTGCCAGAAGGCCAGAAATTTCCTTTTTCAGGTGATTTCTCTGTTAAGCCAGGCTACATGGCTATAGTATCTCCGATGGTCTCTGCTGCGGAAACAAGGAAGATGATACAAACGGAAAGGATAGCGCCGATGTTATTAAACTGTGGAGTAAAGGGGAAGAGTCTTGGTAAAAGACACAAAACCGTCAGAAAAATCGAAGCTTAAATCCCACCTTGCCCATAAATATGGAAAGAATATATCAACGTTAAGCCAGCCAATACGGAAAGTTGCTTCCTTATAGCCCTTTACGAAAAATGCTCCAGCCGATGCAGGTAAGCAAAGTTACTGTTGCAATTAAATTTTCCTTTGGAACCGAAGTCATCTCCGTAGCCTCCTTGAAGAACAGGCACCTACAGTAAAAGGAAAGCCGATGGCAGTTACTACAGTTGCAGCAGCGATGGGGATGATGATTCTCTTCAATACTTTGCCATAGTCTAAAACACCTTCAAAGCAACCGCCTACGATTTGCGGCACCGATGACGGTGGGGTAACCGAAGTTGCAGCAATGGTGGACAGGATGGTCACAAATGGTAAGCTTACACCCATTACGATAGGAAGCTTGCGCGAATCCTCCAGACCGGATACAGCTGGATAAAGGTGGCGATACCTGCGGCAAACATCGCGTTTTGTAAGATGCGATTTCCTGCTGGGTAAGGGCGGGCTGTGCGGCTCCTGCGATAATAGTAATAGGGGCTGAGGTTGGATACGAACATAGCTGAGACATGCTGTCAAAGCCGAGGGATGGCCTTTCCAGATGGGCACTCTTCCGTCCAGCTTGATAAATGTTCTCCATGCGCGCTACTGACTTTTCTTGACTCATTTTCCTCCTTCATTTTGTTTGAAAAAGAAAGATTCCTGAAATATCACCGGGGAATAGATATTTTCAATGGTTTTGTACTAAGGGCTTCTGAGTTGTCCCAAAGCAGCGATTTTCGATGTCGGACTGTAGAGCTTTCTTCCTTGAAAATGTAGCTATTCCTTTTTGTGATTTTCATAGAAATCTTTCCTGTTTTCAAAAGATAAAAATCCTATAACAAGAATCTGGACTGTATTGTAACATCCTGTAAAGGTGCTTGTCTATATTTTTGACAATACGCCAAAGAAATTAGACAAGTTCACGGAAAATTTCTAAAATAAAAAGGAAAAACCTTGGAAATATTAAAATGGCATTTTGGCAAAAATCAGTAATATCAAGCTTGTAGGAAGATGCCAGAGGATAAGCTAGTAATGGAAGGGATGAGTCAATTCTCAAATTTTAGATTATCATGTTAAATTTGTGACAGAAGCACCAGCATGGAAACTATGAATAGACTCCAGAAATGGGTGATTTTATACTTAGAACAGCCATTCCGGAGGAAGAGGCTATGTATTTTCATAACCAATGGATGCATTTGCAAACAGTCAGGAGGGTTTCATGCGTACAGTAGGGAAAGATAAGATTCGTGTTGATGCCTATGGAAAAGTCACGGGCGAAGCAAAAGTATACTGCGGACTTAGAGCGAAGATATTTTGCACGATGAGTTTACCATTCCACCATCGAAATGGTTTGGTAAAGAGCATTGATACCAGTGGGAGCGGAGAGGGTACCTGGGTCGTAAAGATTCTTACCTGCTTTTGATGTGCCGGATATCCAATTCCCCACAGCAGGACACCCTGGTCTGTAGAAAGCCCACCAGGATATCTGTGACAGAAAAGCTTCTGAATCAGAGAGTCAGGATACGGAGATGATATTACCGCCGTCATTGCGGAAAAATGAAGTGGCCTGTGACCGAGGCTCTTCGCCTTTAAAGGTGGGTGCGAGGAGTATCCTGTGATGACCACCGTGGAGGAGGCATTGGCAGAGCTCAGGCGCTTCCCGGATCTTCATAGAGACAATGTTATCGTTCATAACCCACTGCTATGGGGAAGGATTATACCTTTGAGGAAGGTCTTAGAAGGCGAAGGAAAAGAGTATGGAGGGAAAAATATCGTCACCCACGAGCAGGTTTATGATACGCGATAGATTTTCTCACTGCCATATCGAACTTCGGTGTCCTTTGCCTGTGTGGATGTGAATGACAAGATTACCATTGTTTGCTCTACCCAGATTCCTCATATTGTTCGTTTTATATACAGCCATGGCTCTGGTGTTCTGCAGGAAGAGTTCGTATCATTAAGCCTATATCGGCGGATTCGGTAACAAACAGGATGTATTATGAGCCGTTGAAATGCTTACATGTCCATGCAGGTGGGAGAAGACCGGTGCGTTTGGAGATTTCCCGTGAGGAAACCATTTACGGCACCAGAACCAGACACCGATTACCCGGACACACCAAGGCGGTGGTTACAAGGATGGAAAGATTCTTAGCAGAAAAGATGGAAGCCTTTTGCCTGACGGCGGATATGCTTCCCACAGTCGTGCCATCTGTGCAAACTGCGGAAAATGTACAAAGAATTATATATTGATAAGATCGGTACAGAGGGCAGACTGCTGCCGTTTACCTAACGCGCCTACTGCAGGCGCTATGAGAGAATACAGTATTCGGTCCATATGGATTACCGAGTGCTTAACCGATGATCTGGCTAGAGGAATCGGTATGGATCTCTGGAAATTCGTTTAAAGAACTGCATTCCTGCGGGCTGGGGATCCTCGTAACGGCATTGCCTTCCCACTCCTACGGATTAACGGAAGCTATGTTAAAGGGTTGGAGCTTGCCAAGTGGAAGGAGAGAGGCAGAGTACGATAAGCCTCAAAGCGGAGACAAGAGAGGTATCGGTATGGCGATTTTCTGCTATAAGACCAGTGTTCATCCTATCGCTTTAGAGACTGCTGCAGCACGTATGTAGTGAACCAGGACAGTTTCCTGCAGCTCTTTATGGGAGCTACGAAATCAGGCGGGTGCAGATACCCGTGTTACCCGAGATGGCAGCAGAGGCCTCCGGTATTCGGTATGAAAGATGTCTATGTGTTCTACCCAGGACGCCGATACTGTCCCTTCGATGCAGGAACTTTGCCACGCGCCAGACCTGTGTTTCCGGTATGGCTTGTAAAGAGGTGGCGAGGAGTTTAAGGATCGTATCTTAGAGTACGCTGAATATATGTTAAACAATACGGTACGAGTTTCTCAAAACCGTATACCGAGAGGTTCGCTGCGGCAAGAAAGATTCGTGAGCTTCTTTCCTTTTCCGAAAAACAGAGATTTCAAGGATGCCTTGGTCTTGTGGATTCTCAGATTGTGGAAAAAGAAGAGCGCGAACCCGCTGCTTCCCTTGCACAATTTTTAGCTGAACACCGCATTCTATTCTTTGGATAAGTCTGTGCATATTGCAGCGGAATATACCAACCACTATAAGGCAATACCTTCTCCTCCGGTGTATGTTATGCCGAGGTAGGTGGGCACATCCTGGAGTCTGGTGGAGATTTTACAGATCGTGATACATGATTCGGAAGAATCATTAACCATGATACCGCTAGAGGGACGGGTTCACGGCAGAATAGCGCAGAGCCGCAGCCGGTTTATCGAGGACTTACTGGTGGATCCGAGGCCGGAAGGTTTTCAGTGTAACCTCTTAGAACTTTAAGATTCCTGCGCTATGGACGTTCCCCGATCCTGGAGTGGATTTCGTGAACTGGAGGATCCTACCAGCCCTACGGCAATAAGTCATGGGAGAGCCCCTGTTGTTGGCAGCTCCTGCGGTGAAACGCTATCTTACAGGCTGCCGGTCCGCCAGATGTGGCACCGATGACCAGCCAGAGACTCGTGCCTTCCGTGAGGCAGGATTAGTAGGAACAATCTCTGTAGACTAAGGAAGAAAAAGCGATAGGGAGGGCTTCCTCCCGATTTCCTTCAGGTTATATAGAACATAGAGGACAGAGGCTCCTGTTTTTATCGGGACTCCGTCCATCAAAAACACAAGGTGATATTTATCTTATAGTAAGAGAGGATAAAGACATGTTTTGATTTACAGAGTTTCCTGAAGCAAAGGATGTATGTGGATGCAGTTGCAGGCATAACAATAATCCAATGCGGAAATCATTTCACGGCAGACCGATGTATGATTCGTGTTCGTGAGGGAAAGGATGCAGAAGCGTTGGTATCCATTAAAAATATTGAAGAAATAAAGGGCGTAAAAGCTTTTTGGACAACGGAACTGCTTTTCATTTGGGGCAGAACCTGCTTTACCCATTTGACCAATGACCCTCTGGTGCAAAAGCATATCCCCATGCTGGGGGAGGCCGTGGACACCGTTGGAGGTCCCCAGATTCGAAATATGGGAACCATCGGCGGAAACATCTGTAACGGAGCAACCTCCGCAGACTCCGCAGCAGGCATGCAGGTTTTAAATGCCATTGTTTGCCTGACAGGCCAATGAGGGAGAAGGTTCGATTCCGAGTTTATACCGGCCCGGGAAGACTGTCCGGGAGCAAAATGAGTTTGTATGCCGGCTATGCAATCAGAAAGAGATTACGAAGGCTTCAGCGAGAAAATACATTAAGTACGGAAGAAAGGCAATGGAGTTGCCACTCTGGGTTGCGTAATGGTAAAAAGCTGGACAAAGAGAAGAAGCATATTGAAGAAGTAAGACTGGGCTACGGTGTAGCGGCTCCTACCCCCATTCGTTGCCCGAAGGCGGAGGAAAGCCTGAAGGGTGCGGCTTGCACCGATACGGAAAGAATTGAGAACTATGTAAATATCGCCTGTAACAGAGGTTCGTCCCAGAAGCTCCTGGAAGCTTCAAGGAGTTTCGTTACAGGTGATTTCAGAGTTGGCAAGCGTGCTTTAAAGGCCATTGTTTGAGGAGGACAGATCAATGCTTAAAATTATTCATTTTAAAGGGTGAATGGAAGAGATGTGGAACTGGCTGTGGATGAGAGAGAGTCTCTCTTGGATGCCTTGAGAGTGCGTCTTGACTTAACTTCTGTAAAGAAGGGCTGTGAGGTAGGAGAGTGCGGAGCTTGTACCGTTTTGGTAAACGGAGAGGCAGTGGACAGCTGTATCTACCTGGCTATGTGGGCAGACGGAAGGTCCGTTCTTACCGTAGAAGGTCTTAAGGGGCCACGGAGTTAAAATCGGTTCAGACGCATTTATCGAAAAACAGCGAGTGCAGTGCGGCTTCTGCACTCCCCAGACAGATTCTTACCGCTGTGAGAGGTTGTGGGAACAGGAAAGGACTATACCAGAGAAGAGTTAAGAAAGCTGATTTCCGGACATCTTTGCCGTTGCACCGGTTATGAAAATATTTTAAATGCCGTAGAAAGAGTAGTGAAGGAAAATCTTCAGAAAGCAAACTAAAAAATATTTTGGTTTTTGCCTAAAAATTTGTTAGGCAAATCGCACAAAAGTTTTCACTCTCTTTTGGAGGAAGTCTTTGCGGTGAGGTGGCAACTCTCACCGCGTTTTCATAATCATATTGTTAATTTTGTAAACATACAATTTGCTATGAGATTACAGGGCAGGCTAAAAATAAAGAGATATCCTACGAGATACGGATTGCGATAAACAGCAAGCTTTTCAAAAACAGTGAGAATACTTGGTCGATAAAGGGGAGAGCAATCTTCATCGGCTTAGGAGAAAAGAGTAAAAGGAAAGATACCTTCGTCGCTATATTGAGTTTAGGAATTAGGAGATGCTTATGGAAGAGATGGATGTATTTCGTTTTATTGTAAAACGGAAAAGGGTGAAACAAAAGGAAGATAAGCCGTTGCTTCGTGTTTTCTTCGTGACGATTTAAAGAGTGTAGATCCGTAAGAAAGCAGTTTGTAGATGAAGGAGCCTGCGGAACCTGTACCATTTTGATTGATGGAAAGGCTGTGCGTTCCTGTATTTTTGTCTACCAAAAGGCAGTGGAAGAACGCAGTACACCGTTGAAGGACTGAGCCTTCAGGAGAAGAGGCCTATGTCTATGCTTTTGGACGTGCCGGTTCCGTGAGCAGTGTGAGTTCTGTGTTCCGGTATGGTGATGAGTGCAAGGCTTTAATCGAGTACAGTCGAATCCAACAGAAGGATATTAAGAAAATGCATCCGCTCCAACATTTGCAGATGTACAGCCAGAGAAGATTATCGAAGGATTGCGCTTGACTAAAGGTGCTGGGAGAGAGATTCAGTCCGATCTGAAACGGAAGACTTCGAGTTGGACAGTCTGCCTTCCGTGTGGATGTTCAGAGAGGTTTGGGAACCGGAGAATATCTGATGATGTGGAGATGGAGCTTATGGTTTACGGAGGGGCTGTTCGTTTGGAAAGTATCAAGACAAGATTTTTAAAGATTGCCTAGAGGGCGGCGGAGAGTCTTCCCCGGCGTTCTTGCGCTATCTTAAAGGCAGAAGATGTTCCCCAACAACAAGGTGGGACATATTCAGCAGGACACGAGAGTATGCCATGATTGCCGAAGGGACACAACTCGTTGCATCAGGAGACGCTCTTTGCCGATTGTTGCTGAGACTCCTTCTATGGGCGCAGAAGCTGAGTAGAGGTAAGTACAGTGGGTGGAGCGCAGTGAAGCGTGTGCAGGAGGCTAAGGCCGAAAAGTACGCCTAGCTTCATCTAACGGAAATCTTTGCCAGCAAAAGACACGTAACTGTGGAATGCCAAGACAACCATTGCGCGAGACAAAGTGGTATAGTAACATGACAGCTTTGGAGCCCTTTACAGAGCATGCCTTCATGGAGCCAGGTGCGCCATTGCTCTATAAGGACGGTGTGAAGGTTTATACCACCGAGCCGGGTGTATATGATACAGAAAAAGAAATTGCCATCGCATGATGAGCTGGGATCCTTCCAGAATCGTAAGTAGAGAACAGAAGCATGGGTGTGGCGGATTCGGCGGTAAGGAAGACGTTTCGATAGCAGCATATTGCCGTGCTGCAGTGGCTTTTAAAGGTGGAAGACCGGTAAGGTAAAGTTCACCCGTCAGGAATCCATCAGCTTCCACCCCAAACGTCAGTATGGAGTGCTACTTTACTGTCAGCACTTGATGAAAATGGTATTTTGGGGCTTGGATTGTGAAATCTACTTTTGATACCGGAGCCACGCATCCTTTTCGGACCAGTATTGGAGGAAACTGTACTCATTCCGTTGGACCTACACCTATCAAGACGCAATATCTATGGATATGGTTTATTATACAATAACCCACCTGCAGAGCTGCATGATTCGGTGTGTCCAAAGTGGTGTGCATTGAAATGTTGATTGATCGGCTAACGCGGAGGGAGGCATCAGCCCTGAGGCGTTTCCCGTAACTGTGAGCAGAGTTCTTCGGACAGTTGCGGATTCTCAGCCCCTTAGAAACCTTATTGGCGGTAAGGACATTTACAGAAGCCCGACAAGGGTAGAGCAGGTCTTGCCTGCGCGTGAAAGGAATGCCGGCGTGGGTGTGGGTCTTCCGGATAAAGGGAAGAGCCAGAGCGGTTATTAAGAACGGCGTAGTAGAGTTGTGTACTGCAGCTTCGATATCGGACAGGGGCTGCCGTGCCCGTATTTGTGCAGATGATGCACGGTACCAGTCTCGGTGGAAGATTGAATCTTTCAAAGGTCCCACGAGAGGATTCTCGGACTCCGGAACACTTCGGATCCGTCAGACTCTGATTACCGGTGAGGCGGTAGGGGTGCCGTAGAATTAAAGAGGTTTGGACAAGTAGGCGGAGACCTTTCCGCATTGGAAGGAAAAATACTTCTTCGAGTTCTTTGATCCTGCAGATAAACGGCGCTGACCTCTCCCAACCCCAGATCTCCATAGCCTATGCCTTTGCAACCAATCTGGTACTCTTGGATGAGCAGGGACAGGTAACGGATGTGTATGCTACTTAGACTCCGGAAAAGGTTGTAAAATCCGGTTGCGATTAAGGACAGATTGAAGGTGGAGTATTGATGGGAATGGGCTATGCCTTATTCGAGACTTCTCAAGGTTGTGTACCCACTGCTAGACTTGCAGGACGCTGATGCAAAACCAGATTCCGAATATTCCGCCATCTATGTGAAAGAGATCTCTGTCCATTTGCATACGGTGCGGGTATCGGAGATTGCCAACTATTCCTGTGCTCCGGCCATTGCCAATGCTTATTATGCTTCTGACCATGAGTTCAGACCAAGCTCCTATGGACAATACATTCTATGAAAGAAAGGCATGGCGAATAACAAAATATAAGCTCATGAAGAAGGGACTATAAAAATCATATGATGTAATACTGGGTGCTAAGCTACAATGGGGGTGAGTCTAGGCCCGTCGAGTGCGACGAAAACAAGCCAAAAGCATGCAGTTTTTCAGCTTGGTATCCGCTACGAAGGCGGAAAGCTAGCGAGCGATGCAGTTGAGCCTATATTGCTCAGCATCGGCTGGTCTGAAAGTGCTAAAGTTAGACTTGCGTACATAGCGGTTTGCGCTGGCTGCTACGCTGTTTTCTACTGCAGCCAGAGGCTAAGCCTGTATTGACACGGACTCATCGTCTCTGGTTTCTCCTTAATTCTATGTTCATTGCATAGTCTTTATATATCTTTCACTTGATTTCAATTCTCTGTAACTGTAATAAACACACCATGATCGATTTCTTGCTTTTGCGACCAAAGTTTTCCACTAACTGCAATTATCTGAACGATTTGTCTGTCTGGACATACTTTTGGAAAAATATGTTCTTATTTCCAGCCGATGTGTATACGCCTTCGCCATGTGATGGCCAGCGCGGTCGAGATGGAACGTTCTGCGATAAGGGCGATCGGATGTGATTTCTATCGCCTGCTCAAGGGCATCCATTACGTCTTTGCGGATGGACGCTTATCTATTCAAAGCAGTGTTTCTCCGTTACACATATCACGCCAGGGATCCAAATAGAGTTGTGCATAGTCATATGACCTTTCCCATCTACCATAGTAGCTTGAACTCTGTGTCGGTGGATTTATTTTCTGGTGCAGTATGCTTGCGTGGTAAACCTTACTAGTCCTATCAGGAGCAACAGTTCCAACTCTTTCCTATTATAGGAACGATATTTTCTCTGCTTTTGCGTAAAAGATGTTACTTGACGCCTAAGCTTTGCATGATTCGCTGAACTTTCTTTTGTTGATATGACCGTATATCCGTTTGTTGTGCCAGATTTCAGCTACTACTCTTACTGGTATCATAAATCACTGTTGTTTTCTCTCACGTATAGTATAGAATTGTTTCTTCTAATATTTTATCCGGATTCTCTCGGTCCAAGATCTTTCTTTGCCACATTATAAAGTTGCCTATAGGCATGCCTACCATAAAGAGAGGTGCTTTTGGTTTGAGACTCTCTTCGGGAGACTGTTGTTTGAGCGGCGCCGTTCTCTCATTTTGCTTCGTCCTCTAAACAGCGCGGCCTCCTCAGGATCTTTTAAAAGGCATTCTCGATTCAGCTTCAGTGATATTCATCTTCTAACTCTTTTATGCGTGCCTTGTCAATCTGTTTTGGTAGATGGGAATGGAAAATATTTTTCTATTGGTTTTCAATGGTTTCTTTTTGCCTTTCTTGTGCGGTTTCAGCCCATCAGGCCCCAGATGCACGAAAGCTTGATTTACAGTTGCAATCATACAAGCATTAGAAGTCCAACTTCTTGTGAGAGCTGGCGCCTGATATGAGATTTCACTTGTTAGGTGACAACTCTACAACCGGTGCTTTTTCAAAGAATAGAATTTGTTTTTACGAGTACGCCTAAGTGCATTATCTCGGGTGCACGTAATTATGAGACCATCTTTGCGACGATGGACTTGATTTGGAATTCCATAAAGTTTGTAGCAAGATATCTATATCCACCTTCACCATTTGATATAAAGCAACAACAACTCTTCTTAAATTCAAAGAATATTTAGCCATAAAATACACGACCTCCCAATCGTTAGATTATTGGTCTAACTGTGAGGTCGGTACATGCTGATCCCTTCTTACTTGCAATTAAAGGAAAGCGGGTTAGGGACCTGGATTGTGGGAAAAAGCTTCCCGAATAACGGTAGAAATAAAATTAATTTTTGTTGAAAATAGGAGCATTATGAATCTTACCGCAATGCCAAAGGTGGTATGGATAAGGAGGCGGTGAAAAGAATATTTGCAGAAGGAGAAAAGGAGGCTGAGGGCGGTGTGAAGCTCTGGAGGAAAGAAAAGCAGGAGCTGTCTGCGCATGAACCGGAACGGAAGGTAGAACAGCCACAAGCTATCCTTCGAACTCGGAAAAATCCGGCCTTTCGCTAAAGCACGAAAAGCCAGAAGGTGCAGATTTTTCAAGACAGCAAAGGGAAAAACAGAGGCATGGATCTAAAGCCACATACACTCGAGAGAAGAAGGCGTAAGAGGGCTTCCGGAAAAGAAAATTTGTTACAATTTAAAGAAGAGAAAGAAGGTGTTGCATGCAACGCTGTCATTCCTGCTACTGGAGAATCCTCTTATCTGGAGAAGCATGCATTCAATCTCTTTTGAAAGCTTCTACGAGATCATCTCCTGTTTATCTTTGCTGCCCGCTCCCAATGCATGAAAGAGGATTTCCAGAGAGTATCGGTTTGCACTTGTTTGTTCAGAACGGAGGCAGGCCCTCTTTGGCGAGGTTGGAATTTTGCTTCTAGGGGTAGGCAGAAAGAGGCAAAACGTGCGTGCCCATCCAGGACGATTTGTATGATGGTGCAGAGCTATGGAGCATGGACCTATTCCCTCCATCCGGATGCCAGCGAGTACAGCGGTGCAGGTTTATCGTGGTAACTAAGGACTGACTGCCAGAATGTTGCCGAGAAAGTGAAAAGAAAAGATCCTACGGCTTCCTATGACTTTTACCCATCATGCGGAAAGAGCCTCTGGAAAAAGCTTCCTACTGGCATGCATCTCCTGGCTAAAGCATACCTACGTGCATACATTTGCAGAAGATTATTATTCAAAAATGACTATCGTTTTATTACGGATTGGGATACGCTGCGTTTGGCGGGAAAAGAGGGCGTTTCCTCTATATCAAGAGAGGCTTTGCTTTCATCGAAAGGGCGACGAGGCGAGACCGAAAGCATGAAGAGCACCGCCTAAAGGAAGAGGAGGAACGTTTCAGGAAGCTTCACGGCAAGTTTTGGGAGATCTTTTTGATGCAGGTTCCTGAGTCTGTCCGGAAAAGTGAGCGTATAGTTTCCTTTAGGCCATGACTGAGGGCTTCGTTTTCATAGCTCGTCTTTGTAAGAGGAGGGACACCAGTACGCAGGACAGCAATTTATCCACCAAGTTTCCACTAACAGCTAGATGACTGAAGTAAGGCTCTTGACCGGATTGGCAAAGGCCACCAATCACTAGTCTGTTCCGGATCGGTCAGTCCTCCTGAGGAAGATGCGAGATGGGAGCTCCAACCATTGTTGGGCAGACATGGCTAAAAAGCAGTCTATAAGTTGCTGCCCCAGGAGGCTGAGCCCTTGCTTTCCGGCTGCGGTTGGGGCTACGACTGCAGCGACTACCATTATTCAGGGCAAAGGGATTGCGCTGGGGCTGGCTGTAAAAGCCCATCAAAAAGATTGGTGGCTCGCAGTAAGAACACTCTAGCCCATACCGTGGCATGCCGCAATAGAGGCTGGTGCCGATGGTATCCCATATGAGAGGGTATCTTTAGCGTGCGTGGCAAATGTCAAAAGACCATTTACCACCGCCCATGGGCACAAGCCATGAATCTGCATATTCTTGTCAACATTCAGTGCAATTCTCACTATTGAATTCACATGCTGTATCACTTACCGTACAGCACACATTTTCTCGTTCATAGTAGATTTTTCTTACTGCATTTCTTGAGCTTTTCATCTTTGTCACTTAAGATTCAAAGCACTTTTTCTTCTAGAAGGCAGTGAAAAGCGAGCTATATCATTTTTCGTCCTTCTGCCTCTTCGTCATAAAATACAGGTGCTTCAGTGGGCATCGTGTCCCAGTTTCTTCTTTCCGACATTCTTCCATGTATTTTTCCATTAGAATTCCAGGGAGGGAGAGAGAACAGCTGAGGAGCTTTCTGAGATCCCTAAAACTCAAAATATAACTGTGCCATCATCGATACTCCTCAGCTGCCAGCAGGCTCCTAAAGATCTTTCAGCGATGACACAAGCACTAGCCTTCCAAGTAACCTCTTACTCGCCTGTATTCATTGAAGGGACGTTTGGCTTCCCAGACCTGACGAAATTCCGGACGTAGATGATGCCTATTCTCTCTCCAGGTTTCTTTTCACGAAAAGCTCTCAGGCCCGTTCCAGACCACATGCACTGTGTTTTGATTTCAAACACTGAGTGACAGCGACTATTGATTTTCTTTGATGGATAAATAGCTATATCCTCCTTATAAACATTTTGTCTATATGCTTCCAATCTGTATGTTTTAAAGCCCTCTTCTTTTAGCTTGAAAGAAAAGGGATATAGAAAGATGAATTATAAAACTTATATTAGAGATGAGAAAATATCAGAGACGCGACGCATGGGTCTACAAAACAGGGGCAATCTGAGCCCGCCGGTACTTAGTGGCTTGCGAAATAGTGTGTTTTAACATGATTATTTTTCCGCGATACTATCAAGATTCAAAATATATTTGTGCAAATTTTGGAAAACATAATAGAAGGCCTTGATTATTTAAAATGACTATAATTATAGAAATTGTAAAATTCTTAAAAAGCTCAGCGAGAGAGAGTAGTTCCGAGAAGACAAAATATTATTAAAAAGCTTTATATAAAATTGCAAAAATGTGCCGATAATATAATTACTTATCAGAATATTGTGAAGATAGAGGTTAAAGAACTGCTAGGAAGGCAGCTCGTAGAAGAGTAAGAAGGACTAAGCAACGGTAAAGAAGAAAGTTATTTAGGAAGAAAGTCGCATAAGCAAAGTCGATAGAGAAAAGTCCTACTAATGAAGCTAGCTCGTTAAAGTAGGAGGAAGGAGAGGAAAAGAAAGCATGAAGGGGAAAAAAGAGAATACATTTATCGGGTTTTCTCTGCTTTTGATTGAGAATTCGTTGTTTGTTCGAAGAGCTATACCGCCGTTGCTCCGGTAAAAGTGGTGATTCCGTGAGCTTGTATGCCGCGGGAGATTCATTCCCGGAGAAAGAAATTTACGGTGGAGCTGGAACCGGTGATATCCGGTTCTAATTTAGTGCCGGATAGAGAAAGAGATTCGTCTCACTTTAGGCGGGAGGAAAAACAAAGAGGAAGAAACGATTTGCCCCCATTTCCTTTCGGGAGGAGGGAATCTATCGGTACGATATTCGTCAGAAGGGTGATACGGAAACATATGACCTTGCACGATGGGAGTATCTGGTTTCCGTAAAAGTAGATGTATAAGGATAGTGGAAATCAAGACCTGCCTATCTGACGGCGGTATTGATTGTAACGGATCGAAACGATCCTCTAAAACAGGAGGATGAAAGGGAGGAAATTGCCTATAACCTAGCTTAGATTGCTGAAGCCTCGGAGCCGGAAACGCCCCGGAGACAGTGCCGCTGAACCAACTCCTCGAATCCGAACACCCCGCCCGGACCGGGTCGCCTCAGGAAAAGCGGCAAGCGCTCCTGGTGAGCCATGTATCCAGCGTTTAGGGTAAAAAGAAGCCTGGAAATATTCAATCCTATAGAAGAGATTCCGAGATTTGACCAAGATTTATCGTACGGCCAGAAATGTGGCACCGGAGATGAAAGCGGAATGTTTTTCTTCAGCGTGTCTCAGCCTTTCACTCTTTGGCATCAGCCTATATTTTTATAAGAGAAGAGGAAAGATTATCTTCCGAATAAGCGATAGGACAGAAAGGAGAGAAGCTTCCAGAATAAATATTGGAAGAAAAGGAAGGATTTATCTTCGACTATTAGCCTCGTAAAGAGCTAAAAACAGTCGAAATCGTGAAAAAGTCTAAAGATCTTGACACCCTCTTAGGGGTGTTATTCTTTGAAAAAGTTTAGCACTCGAAAATGATGATTGCTAACAAATGAGACAGCGTAAGATGAGGAAGAAGAAGAAGCTTTTTTGTTTCAGAAGGGATATGTATGGAGTATACAAGATAGTGGAACAAATCCAGTTTCCCTAAAGAAGAAGAAAAGCGGATTTCTCCATATTCTCGGATATTCCTCAGGATATGCTAAAAAGCAGAAATTCTAAGCAGGAAAATGAAATACAAAGCTCAAGTCAAAAGAGCTCTGAAGTACAAAGTCTTTTCAGGCCAAAAATCGGCGAGCAAAATATGGAAGAGGCCGGGAAGGGTACATTCAGGAAGCTCTTGGAAACACTGCCGAAGGACAGGAGGGACAAAAAGCTCACAGCTGGACAAGGAGGCGGATGCGAATGACAGCTCACAGTGACTGCACCCGGAGGAATACAGTAACGGTTTACAGCTGGCGGAAGATTTCGACAGTGGCGAGCAAGCACGGCAGCGACAGGTGCAGGCCGCAAACAGTATAGAACGGACGAAAAATAATATGACAGAGTATAGAGGAGGAAAAATGATGAGGGTAATTCCAGTTTATAATATGATGGTTCTTCCATTCCTACATTTATTTTTCAGGTACAAAAGCTTTCAAAAATATTGCAGGACAGGAAATCAGGCAGGACGACCATGTGACTTTACTGGCTGTTTAAAAGGAAAGAGAGCTTTAATACAAGGATTTAAGGAAGGAAGAGTTCCACTCCGTTGCGGTAGAGGGAAGCGTTACGGAAATCAGCAGAGACGGCTATGTGGTGGTTCGTACAGGACAGAGTGTAAAATTCTGGAGCTGACTCAAAAGAAGGAGCCCCTGCTGTTGGAAACTGCTCATTGGGGATACCGAGGACTTGGATCAGGAAGATTCCGACGTAAAGCTAAAAGGAAATCAAGGCGGAATTAAAGACTTTGGTGGATCGTTTTAGGGCGGGAAGCATTATACAGACCATGATGAGACCAGTACGGTTCTATCAAGAGGTGGCTTGCATTCTTTCCTGCACTAAGTTTGAAAATGAAGAGCGCTACCAGGTACTGAGGAGGACAGACTTTCCGTTCGTACCCGAGATGCTGGAGCAGATTCTTTATGAATATGAGGGGTCCATGGTTACCTCCGATGCCAGAAATCAGCAGCAGGAGGACTACCAGAAAGCTCTATAAGGAGCAGGCTTTTACAAAAAGCAAATCGACTATTTTGCAAGAGCTGGATGAGATGCATCCGGAGAAGGTTTCCAGATCTTAAGATTGGAAGAACTCATAATGAGTTGCAAGAAGGGAAGCCTCATAAGATTTTGATGAAAACGTGAAGGTACAGTCAAGAGGCAGCATGACATGACTACATGGACTTTGTGACAGACTCCCGCAAAGAAGGAAGAGCAGAAGAGCATTGACTTGGACGGGGCGGAGAAGATTCTTTCGAAGACCACTTCGGCTTAAAGAAGGTTAAGGAAAGAATGATTCAGCGAGTGCTGTCATGAACTTAAAAAACAGCAGTCAGTTCCATCCTTCTCTTTGATGGGCTCCCGGAACGGGAAAGACCAGTATCGGAAAGAGTATTGCTAAAGCCCTTGGCAGAAAATATGTCCGGGTAAGTTTGGGTGGCGGTGCGAGATGAGGCGGATATTCGAGGGTCACAGAAGAACCTATCTGGAGCTATGCGGAAGAATCATGGACGGTATCCAAGGCGGTTTCCAACTGTTGTGGTATTGGACGAGGTAGATAAGCTTTCCTCCTCCTATAACGGAGACCCTGCAGCAGCCTTGCTGGAGGTTTTGGATCCGGAGCAGAACAATACCTTTACGGATCACTATATGAATGTACCTTATGATCTTTCCGATGTACTCTTCATTTGCACCGCAAACACACAGACAGCATTCCGCACCTCTCTAAACCGTATGGGAGGTGATTCAGTATCAGGGTATACCCCAAGGAGAAGTTTGAAATCAGTAAAGCGCACCTGATAAGAAGGCTTTGAAGAGTGTAGGACTTCAGCCGGAAATGTGGGAGCTAGTGATGAAGCTTTGGAAAGCATTATCTCCGACTACACCAGAGAAGGCGGTGTGCGAGGACTGAAAAAGCGTTTGGATACCCTTTGCAGAAGTGCCGCTGTACATTTGGTAAGAGGAAAGGGCGAGAAGATTACGGTAGGGAAAGAGGATCTTCAGGAATATCTGGATATGAATCCTCTTCATCATAGAGCTGGTGGAAGAAAGGCCAGAGCCGGTGTGGTCACAGGGTCTTGCTTGGACCACGCAGTGGGAGAAATCCTCTTTATCGAAACCCTTTGCACCAAGAGGGTAGCTCACCATCACCGGACAGTTAGGTAATGTGATGAAGGAATCCGCCCAGATTGCCATCAGTCTAGTGAAGTCCATGTTCCCGGAGAAGGCAAGCTTCTTTAAGGAAAATGACTTGCATATCCATGTTCCCGACGGAGCCACTCGAAGGATGGCCCTCAGGGTGTAACCACCTCTTGTGTATCCTCCTTGGTGACCGGACAGGCGGTTTGCCCTCAGATTGCCACGTGACAGGAGAAGTTTCTCTGGAAGGAAGGTAAAATCCTATCGGAGGACTTCGGAGAAGCTGATAGCTGCGGAGCGTGCAGGGGTAAAAACAGTTCTGGTTCCTAAGGCAAATGTAGATGACCTTCAGGATGTACCGGAAGAAGTAAAGGATAAGCTGGAGATTCGTCCCGTGGAAAAATGTGGATGAAGCTTTGGTCCATCTACAGGTATCGAAAAAGGAAAGGACGCTCCTACCGAAAAAAGTCCGAAGAATAAAAACTGAGACTGTAATTATCAAATTGAGACTGTAATTATCAAATTGAGACTGTAATTATCAAAATATTTTCAAGCAATATAGGTCTGAAATCGGGCACGCTCTCGCTAGCCTCGCCTGACTGAGCAGTGGTTTTTGTTGCCACTGCTCGCACCCGCCAAAAGCAAATTCCTTCGGTGGTCTGTAACGGGACGACTTTTTCTGATGAAAAGTCTGTCCTCGGATAAGCGAAAACTGCGATTCTCTTGTTTTTCGCAGTACCAGACTGGGTCGACTACCCCTCATTTAGACCTATATTGCCGAAAATTTCTGTGATAATTTGTGAGTCTCATTTTCTTTGGTTTTGATAGGAAAAGCAATAAAGACAAAATAGATAAATAATTATCAAATTGTTAATATTATTCATATTTACAAATCTGCTGTTTGGGGATATAGTCCTTAGTGTTAGACCAATTTATTCCTGAAAGACGTGCACATGTTACAACATACGTAACAGAAGCATACGAAATCCGGTTTTACTACCTTGCATAGCCATCACGGCAGTTTGATTGCGCTTTTCTACTTCTTCTATGATGTTTACAAGATTCCCTGTGCCCGGGCATGCGTGGATATTTCAATGGTAGAGATGCGGTGATTATGTTGGCTCTTCTACTGGGAAGAAAAGAGGAACGCTGGTGGGAGCTATCGGGCCCTGCACTGGCGGATTTGCTTTGGGCTATGCGGTATTTGTTCCTATTACCTTTTTGTGGTCAAAAGAGTTGAAATTTTAGTAGCTACCGTTTATGGCAAAAAGAAAAGCTTTTCCTCCGCTCTTTTGGCGACGATTATCGGCGGAGTGATTATCGTTACAGGATACTTTTGTAGCGGAAGAGCTTCGTCTTTGATTTTGGTGTCGTAGCCTCTGCAGGAATTCTGACCAATACCATTCAGGCGGTAATGAGTGTGCTGATTTCCATGCTTCTCTATACCGCTCTTCGGAAGATTCCTTTTATTGCGAACCTTTCCAAGCAGGTGCAAGAGTAAAGAAATTTCTTGAATTTTTCAAGTTTCTTAGTATAATAGGCAGGAAACTATACTGTTTTCTGCCGAGTTTAAGAAATTGCTTGAATTCTTTGGCAAAGCTTTTGCACGTAAAGTGTACAGACTATGGACAGACGAAGGAGAACTGCATATGGTTTTAGTACCGTTATCCTTATCGTAATTGTTCTTGTTTGGTTTTATCGGACAGAGAATATGCTGAATCGTTACATGGTCATTATCGAAGAATCCAAGAAGACCGTGGATATTACCTTGGTGAAGCGGTTTGACACCATTTCGAAAATGTTAAAGGTGGCTAAGGCCTATGCCAAGCATGAGGAGAAGGTATTTACCGAGCTGGTAGCTTTGCGTCAGGGATGGGAAGATGCAGGATACTAACCGGGCGATTGCCAATCAAACGATGATGTGGCACGAGATTCGTATGGTAGGAGAGAATTATCCGGAGCTTCTTGTCTTCCAAGCAGTTTTAAACCGCAGTCGAGATTGATCAGTGAGAAATGAAGATTTGGCAGCAGCAAAGCGGTTATAAGCAGTAATGTGCGGTATTCAATCAGGCTGTTGTAGCTTCCCCACAAGTCTAGTGGCAGGAATCAAGGGACTTGGTAAGGTGGATTTTCTGCATGAGGATTTAGAGGGTAGAGAAGTTTAGAAGTTTGGATTACAATATTGATTAATAGAATAAAACATTTGCTCAGAAACGATAACTTAAAGCCCCTGATATGTATGTATGGCAGGCGGAAAAGTCAGATATAGGGGATTTTTCTGCCTGCTTTTCTAATAGAAAGGACATCTATGTTGGGAACTTTGGAGAGAGGATTTACAGAAAATTGAGGACATGTGGAGGACAGTGCGGAGTTTCAAATCAAACTCCAAGCACTTCGTCGATGTTGGAAATTATGATCACACAGCAAAATACCTTGTTTCCGTTTTCTTTCTGATTCTTATGCATCTCGTCTTATGCGGCAGGACAGTATGATGCTTTGCTTTATTTTGATTGGTGGCAGTCTTTTTGTTTTATTACCAAAATGACCATAAGATGCCGGAGTTCTTCAGTAATATGGAAAAGCCTTCAGGATGTTTATGCCAAGGAGGTGCTGGAGCCACTGTTACAGAACTTCTATCCCGACCTAACGGTGGAAAAGAAGGGAATTGCTCTGGAGGATGTAGTGAGAGTTCACCCAAAGTCTCAAAAATATCTGCAGATACCTTTTGTTCTTTCATGATGACAGAGGACTCTATAGGAAATCCTGGGTCCTATCATACAACAGGCAGAGCATTCCACCACGGTGTGATTTACAGGACAGCTGTATTGTATGAAGAGGCCCAGTGGCGGTGCAGGAGAAGTTCGCATTGTCCCTACGGATGGGCCTTTCTCTTTTTATGAAGTCAGTACAGATATCGGCTGCGGAAAGGGGAGATGAAGCTGGATACTGGAAGACATTCAGCACAATGAGCATTTGACATCTATGCCACGGATGAGTTTGGAACAAGACGCTTTTAACCCGGAAGTGCTCAAAGGTATTTTTCCGAAAATTTGCGAGGACAGGAGCTTTCAATCTATATCAAAGGAGATCTGCTCTATATCGCCATTTACGCGGCACAAAATGTTTAGAGCCCCTTATACAGAGGCAGATATTAATAACCTCTCCTGCACGGAGGAGTATAAGAAGCTTCAGCTCCTTAGAGTATATCGAAGACATTTTGCAAGGCCTTCGAAGAAAAATAATGAGGATGGAAATTAATGAGAGATGGAAAAATGTGGCACAGTGATTCTATCTCATACAGTACAGGTCTAAAGGAGGGCAATCTGAGTCGTGCGGTACTTGCGAAACACAAAGGAACTGCTGTTTTTCCGCAGCTACTCCCGCTGGGCGAACGGCGGGAGCGCCCGAATTTTGAGACCTGTACTACGATGCGTTCGTGTATATATTTCCATCCTCTATGCAAAGACAGCCTTATAAATGCCTCTTACTCCTCCAGGCGCTCCGGGAGCGTAATATAACACCTGTGTGCCGTCATTTCAAGGAGAAAAGGCACATGAATCAGAGTTCTTCATGGCTTCTAAAACCTTTTCCCTGCTTTTCCTTCTCCACATAGAAGAGGAGGAAGCCGCCACCGCCGGCACCCAGCAGCTTTCACTAATGCTCCGTGCCTTGCGACCCTGTTGTCAAAGGGCATCAATGCTATCGATACTGATGGTTTTTGCGGTCTTTCGCTGTAATTTGGGTCTTATGCGAAGACTGACCGAAGTCGTTTAAATCCTTGTGTTTATCTGCAATCTCTGCTTCCACCATGAAACCTTCATCTCGGACAAAGACTTAGCTTGTCTAGGGGAGGACTTTTTATTTTCCTTCTGTGCTTCGGAGGAGCGTAAAAGCCAGTGAAGATGAGCATCAGATTCTCTTCCAAAGGCCTTCTCTCTCCGGAAAATAGAGAATAGGAGCTTTCGTATAGCCGTTTTGGGAAAATTCGATATGATTAAGTCCCCAAAGGCCATGACATCTGGTCCTGCCAGCCGCGGGGATTTCATTACAGAGTACCCTTTTCCAGATAAATGGCTTCCCATCCGCAGTTTTCTTTCCACATACTTTCCCACATGAAGGCATGGAGGCGCAGCACTACTGCAGAAAGGAAAGGCTGGTGCAAGGAGACGGGGCGGGAAGATCCGCCTCATAATTCAGACAGATCTTCTGCATATCCAACATTTTCATCGCCTCCCGGATAGCAGGGTGTCTGGATTTCCTCAGAGAAGAGACCCATTTCCGTCTTGGAGTAGGAAAGCTCGGTGCTATAGTCAGGAGGCAAATGCCGGACATTTACATAACAGTATTTGTCAAAGGTGGTGGATAGCACCGCTCCGCCATGCTCCTTGAAATATTCTTCCATATCAGTGCCGCCACCGAAAAAGGACATTCGAAAGGGGTTTGGTAATAATCATATTTGCTCCTTATGGAAAATTGAGTGTAGCTGTCAGAATGAGGGATAGCCCTCTTATGCACCCGCAGGTGGCTTTTACAAGCTCCTACGCATCTTAGCCTGTAATTTTGCTTTTACAGTATAGCATTTAATCGGAAATATCCAAATCTCAGGTAATCAGGGAGCTGATAGTCAGAATTTCTCTTCCAGCTCTTTTTGGATGCCGGCAATAAAGGCCATCCCTGTCCTTTTCTTCGAAATCCACCACAACATCCATATGAGATCCGTTTCTTCTCTTCTTCTCCACTACAAAGCCATGCATCTGTAAAAACATGCTCCTTGGATAAAACCAGATCATGAATTTCCTGCTGGAGCTTCAGGAGGCTGTTTTCCGTGTTGCAGGAGTAAATGCTGATTCCCGCCATGATCCACTGGAAGTTTTTGTAGATTTTCCTTTCAATCTTCCGCATTAAGGCATCCAGCTCTGCGGCGTGCATGGTATCCGCCACCTCGATATATGGGCGGAGGCCAGATAGGTCTCGAGCCCATAGCTATGGAGAAAAGTCCTTGGGTTCCGAAAAAGCTCCGGGAATGGCATTGATGGTTTCTTTAATTTCCTTAGTCAAGTTGCTGTCCGCTCTTGCCCAAGAATCTGGGAAAGGGTTTCTGTAGCTCCCAGCCGGCTTTAAGATGAAGGAAATCACAACCCCCACTAGGCCTCTAAGGAGATACCGGTAAAACGGAAAAGAGGGCGGATAAAAATACGGATAAGGACAGGATGGCATCATTTCCCGCATCCTCACCACTGGCAATAAGATTTTGGGAATTTACATTTCACCTCTTCACTTTAAAACGAGCTCAAAGAAAGAAATTTGATCAAAACCGCTACAAAATGATTACTAGAAATCATATCTGTAGCTGGGCTCCTCCGGATGAAGGATTTTTCTTTCCACGATTCAATTCAAAGTGAATCCGGCATAGAGCACCAAAAGACTGATGACACTGGCGGTGGGATATTCAATTCGTCCAAATGCCCCAAAGGATGCTCTCTGTCCGGTGCCCACCGGCCAGGCGGGTCTCCTGCAATGGTTTATGACTGAGGACAGGGCATCCGTTAGATCATTTACTGCATCCAGAGTAATGGAAATGGAGTTGGAAAAAGTCCGACTCCTGCTTTAAAACCGGCCAAAACAGATTGGGTCAGAATACCGATGATACTGGTTTGACCAATGACTTTTTCTCTATTGTTATTCTATAAAGTTACTTTATTCTATGTTTCGCGAGAATTCCTTTTCGCTTTCTCTCAACTCGTTTTTACGAAATCTCCTTCTTTGTTATCTTATTTCCAAAGATGTTTTTCGAAAGCTACCTCGACGTAAAAAGCATCTTTGTGCTTTGAGGCTTCTTCTCTCTTATCGTAAATGGCGTAGGCTTCTGTCTGTCCTTGATGGCGGGAAATGATAAGCACATGGAAAAATGGCCACCACACCTCCGGCAAAGCCGTTGTTATAAAGATTTGTCCCATTATAAAGAATTCCAACATTTAAGGCAACGGAAGAATGAAGAAAAACCGGCTGCAATTCCCCAGAAAATGCCGAATTCTCCTGCAATGGGAGCAGGTGGTCACAGAATCAGGGTGAGATGGAGTCAGGGATCCCTGCACGTGACCAAACCCTTCAAGAATCCTGCAAGAATTACGCCGAAGATTACTGGTAAAATATTTCTAAGATGCTTTCCGGTGGCACTAAAGCCCACCAGACAGAAGATGGAACCGATGGTGGGGCGTTAAAGCTCCTGCCCCAGAATGTAGAGAATCAAAGTCATGGCTAGAGACCGTTTTACCCCCTCATGTTGAAAATGGTAGGATAGTCTCCGTATTTCTTTTAAATAGTCCGGATTTCCTGTCCGCTTTCCTTCAGAATATCCCGATAGCTAAGAATTGTTTCTTTCGCCCAAAAGAAAAGGGAAAGGAGCATCAAGACGAGAAAGAGCGCAGCAGATGCAGAAGCCAAAAGAGTCTGTGGGTCGGTCCCAAACCAGTCGGGACTCGATTTTTACCCCGAAGATTTCCTCAGGAAATGACGATGGTGGCGATAATACCGCAGGCGAAACCGGCATTGTAGAGGAATAGCCATGCGAGAGCGATGCGTGTGGAGGGAAATAGGAACCAAGAACATAACCGATGACAAGTCCCACAGCAAGCGCCAAAAAGAAGCTGCAGGACATCGGAATATTGTGAATCAGCAGAATCTGGGTGATAATCGGAGAAAGGGTGGGATACCGCAAAGCCCGATATGAAGATATTTTCGGAAGGGAACCCGGTGAATTTTGGCACAAAGGGCAGCAGCCCAGAATTATCGCCCAGATATTTAAAAGATTCTTTCCGAAAAGAGAAAAGCTGAACATCAGGCAGGGAGGCCATGATACAGCTTCCGTCAAAATTGGATTTTAAGCGATACAGAGTAAGCTCCAGGAAATAATGGTGAGGCATCCTACGTTGAAAAGCGCTGCGTCCACGCGCCTACCACAAAATAGTCCGTAATCAAAATATCCGGTATGCACATGATTTCCCGTACACCTTCAAAAACGCTCATAGAGGTTTTGCTGGGTAAGACTGAGTGAGCATAAAACAAATAGGCACAATGGACATTAAAGATAACGCTCCCCAGTTCGGGAGAAAATGATGTAAAAAGCAACTTGTTGTTTTCTGTATTTTTCATGAAAAAATTCTACTCCTTAACTGCTGGGGAGGGGGATTTTCTAACTGATTCTCCAATATGAAACTATTAAAATAGTACAAGAAAAGAAAAATAAGCAATTATAAGATTCTAAGCAATTCCCTCACTAATAATAAATTTTATAGAGGCATTCTATCGGAACATTGTGAACAAGAATCTATCGGGACCTTTTGGGAATAAAGACTTGCCTTTCTTTTAGACTTTATGCTATCTTTGGTACGGCTAAGGGTATACCCTGACAAAGTGCTATTATTTTTTAGATAGCACATGCATTATGAAAACCAAGGAATCCCTCAGAGGATGGACGAGACCGCATGGTTGGCAATCATGCAGAAAGAGGGAGAAAATGAGAGAAGGTATTCATCCAACTTATCACCGAGGCAACGTAACATGTAACTGTGGAAACACATTTGTAACTAGGATCCACAAAGCCGGAAATTCACGTGGAAATCTGTTCCAAGTGTCATCCGTTCTCACAGGAAACCAGAAGCTGGCATCCGCTAAGGGTAGAATCGATAAGTTCAATAAGAAGTTTGGAATGCAGCAGCAGTAAAAAGCAGGGCCTCGGCCCTGTTTTCGTTAATCTTTATGAAAAAGCGTGATAGTTTCTTGGGAACGATTGTTTCAAAAGGCCGGTACTTTAGTATAATTCTTCCTATTCCGAAAGATAATTGGTTTATTTCCGTTGAAACTTCTGTGTGTTTTGAAAATGCTTGGAGTTAGAGATCATCTTCAAAATAGAAAAGAAAGAATAGAAATCTTTTTGTATAGCCGGATAGTAAGAGCTTTGAAAGGAAGAATTTTGAAAAACAGGTATATAGCGGTATCGGCGGTCAGGCACTGATCGAAGGCATTATGATGAAGAATAAGGAGGACTATTCCGTTGCGGTACGAAAGCCGGACGGCAGTATTGATGTGATACAGGGAGAGTATCTGTCTTTAACGGACAAATACCCTTTCTTCCGCCTTCCTTTTTTACGGGGAATTTTATCCTTTTACGATTCTATGGCACTGGGGATGAAGTGCCTTAGCCATAGTGCCAGCTTTTATGAGGATGATGAGGGAAGCGAGCCGGGAAAGTTGGAGCAGTTTTTGGACAAAGCTTTTCGGAGAGAAGGTGGAGCAGGTGCTTTCCGCCTTAGTGATGGTCTTTTCCTTTGCTATGGCTCTGTTTATTTTTGTGGCTTTGCCCACCATTTTGCTAAGCTTTGTGAAGAAATTTCTTCCTATTGAATCGGCTCTGGCCTTCTTGGAGGGCTTACTTCGTATTTTGATTTTTGTTTTGTATATCAAGCTGATTTCCCGGGCTAAGGATATTCGCAGGACCTTTGAATACCATGGGGCGGAGCACAAATGCATTAACTGTGTGGAGCATGGACTGGACTTAACCGTGGATAATGTGATGGCTTCCTCCAAGGAGCATAAAGCGTTGCGGGTACCAGCTTTATCGTCTATGTGATGATGATTTCCATCTTCCTCTTTTATGTTTTTTGCATTTTGACAGCCTCTATTTAAAGATACTGTCTCGTCTTCTCTTTGATTCCGGTGATTGCGGGCATCAGCCAGAGGTGCTTCGTCTGGTGGGAATGGTGGACAACCCTCTTACCCGCTTGCTCTTTATTCCCGGTATGTGGATGCAGGGCTTAACTACCAAGGAGCCGGAGCGGGACGAGGTGGAAGTGGCCATTGCGGCGGTAGAGCGGGTCTTTGACTGGAGAGCCTTTCAGAAGAAGGCTTTTTCCGGAGAAGGCAGTTCGAGAAGGTGTTTCCGAGCAGGCGGTTTCTGAAAGTTCGATTTCCGAGCAGGCGGTTTCTGGGAATGCGAATTCAGAGCAGACGGCTTCAAAACCGGCTTCGGGGAATGCGATTTCGGAACAGTCGGTTTTTGGAAGTGGTTTCTGAGGAAGGGAAGCGTGATGGAAGATTGGATGGCTTCTGGGAAGGTCTGGGCTTTCCGAAGCTTAAGGAAAGCAAGCTTTGCAAAAATAGAAACAACGGGAAGAAGCTCCTTGTGGAAGCAGGGTGGAAGAGAGGAGGCGGCATTGAAGTCCGCCTCCTTTACAGGGAAAGCTTTTCTCGAATACCGCAGGCTATCTTCTAGAAAGCAGGAGCTCTTATGCAAGGCGGACAGGGAAAAGTGGAAGCAGCCGGCATTGAACAAACGGAAATATTGGGAAAAAGCTTTCATTCTTTTTGAAAACTTTGAAAAGCGGAGAAGACGGATTCCCTTGGCACAAATTCTGGGAAGACAAAGCTTCTACGGACTGGATTTTTGTCAATGAAGATGTACTGATTCCCTCAGGGCAGATACAGAGTGTTTGGTGGACTTGGTCTTGAAGACTATGCTGACTTTAGCGAAGAGTCGGACTTATTCGAAAAGGAAATTCGGAGCATGTTTCGAATAAGCATGAGGATAATGTGGAAAAATGAAGCAAAATTCTTCTTCTTTAAATATTTTGGATCTATGCACAGGCAGCGGTTGCATCGATTTCTGTGGCAAAGCATCGCCCTATCAGGAACTGCTTTTTGGTGGATCTTTCGGAAAAAGGCTTTGTGGTGGCCAAGAAAAATGCGGAAAAAGCATTTAGGGGAAAATGTTACGCTCTTGCAAAGTGACTTATTGACGGAGGTGCAGGGAAAAGAAATTTTTCCCTACTGTTCTCCAATCCTCCCTATATCGTCAGCAGGGGTGATTCCAGCTTGGATCGGGAGGTTTCGGAGTATGAGCCCAAGATGGCATTGGACGGGGAGGACGGACTGGTCTTTATCGCCGGATTGCCAAGGAGGCAAAGGCGGTTTTGCTTCCGGAGCAAGGCTTTACCTGGAAATCGGCTACGACCAAGGAGAGAGCGTAAAAGACATTTTTCCAAAAAGAAGGATATAGAAGCGGTGGAAGTTTTTCCGATCTTTCCGGAAATCCCAGAGTGCTTCGAGGGATTTTCCCCGGAAAATAGTTCGTTTTTTCTACTGAAGAAAGAGTGATTTTTTATTTTTAAAAACTTAGACTTTGAGGCATTATCGGGAGAAACAGTAGTTCTTTCTTGACACTGATATGCCCAATCTATTAGTATAAGGATTTGTGATTTAATCTATAGATTCTTAAAGGAATCTTTAAAATTGGTTTCTGGCAAAGCTTTGAGGCTTGCAAGAGAAAGAGAGGGTAAGATGAGCTACTTAGAGATTGAGAAGGTCATTGGAAGAGAGATTATTGACTCCAGAGGAAATCCAACCGTTGAGGCAGAGGTTATGCTGTCTGACGGAACTATCGGAAGAGGAACTGCTCCTTCCGGTGCATCCACAGGAGAATTCGAAGCATTAGAGTTAAGAGACGGAGATAAGTCTCGTTTCGAGGAAAGGGTGTTGCTAAAGGCTGTTGAGAACATCAACACCATCATCAACGACGTTTTTACTGGGAATGGATCCTATGGACATTTATGCTGTCGATCGAGGCTATGATCGAGGCTGACGGAACCAAGGACAAGTCCAAGCTGGGTGCTAACGCAATCCTTGCTGTTTCTATCGCAACCTGCAAGGCTGCAGCAAACGCTTTAGACATTCCTCTTTACCGTTTCTTAGGCGGAGCAAACGGAAACCGTCTTCCTGTTCCTATGATGAACATCTTAAACGGTGGAGCACACGCTACCAACTCCGTAGATACACAGGAGTTCATGATTATGCCTGCAGGCGTCCTTCCTTCCGTGAGGGACTTCGTTGGTGTACCGAGGTATTCCATGCTTTACAGAAGATCTTAAAGGATGAGGAAATACCACTGCAGTAGGAGATGAGGGTGGTTTCGCGCCAAACTTAGCTTTCGATGAAGATACCATTGAGCACATCTTAAAAGAGCTATCACAGGCAGCAGGCTATGAGCCCGGTAGAGGATTTCGTTCTGGCTATGGATGCAGCTTCTCCGAGTGGAAGAGCTGAAAAGGTAAGGGCTTCTACCATCAGCCTAAAGTCCGGTAAGGATTTCACCTCTGATGAGCTGATTGCTCACTGGAAGTCCTTAGTGGAGAAGTATCCTATCTACTCCATCGAAGACGGTCTGGACGAGGGAAGACTGGGAAGGTTGGGAGAAGATGACCAAGGAGCTTGGAGACAAGGTTCCAGCTCGTTGGTGATGACCTTTTCGTAACCAATACCGAGAGACTTTCCAAGGGAATTAGCTGGGATGGGAAACTCCATCCTGATTAAGTTAAACCAGATCGGTTCCGTATCCGGGACATAGAGGCTATCAAGATGGCTCTACAAGGCAGGATACACCGCTATTTCTTCTCACCGTTCCGGAGACAGAGGATACCACCATCGCTGACCTTGCAGTAGCATTGAAATACCTGCCAGATCCAAGACCGGTGCCCTTCCGTTCCGAGAGAGTGGCAAAGTACAACCAGCTTCGTATCGAAGAGGAGCTTGGTGCAGCACGCATGCTATCCAGGATTCGGCGCATTCAGAAAGTAATTTATATCATAAATCTGAGTCTTCGTGCTTTTGTACACGGAAGACTTTTTAATAGTTCTCTCGTTTTTCAAACTTACACTATTTTGTCTTAAAAACCTTTATACTCACAATCCCCTCCCGCCGATACCATTTATAGAGTGTATAAATGTTCTTTCTTTTGTGAGCATGGAAGTATTTAGAAAGAACTTACCAAGGAGGAAAATGAAATGCTTATGGAATACGCTTATCTTATCCATCTTACTACCGATACTGGTAGTTTTTTCTTTTGCTGGGCTTTGTGTTCATGCAGTTTATGGAGAAAAAGAGCACAAAAGAGGAGAGATGCGGCTATGGAATCCTCGCAGCAGTGCAGATGGGAAGCGCTGTGGATACTATTTTATCTGAAATTGAAACCAGAATAGGCAGTTATCGAATTGGTGGTAACAGATATTCGACCAGAATAGAATTCAGGCAAAGGATTTCGATTACTTTAAGTCCTTTGAGAGCAATATGAATAATCTTTTGGTGGACGGCACCAAGCGATATTCCCCTGGCCTGGTAGCTTTCTATGTTCGTTACGATCCGGCATTAACCTACGGTACCTCCGACACCTTTTATACCGATACGGACGGAGACGGAAAGCTGGAGGCGGTTACCCTACAGATTTGGCGGGCTTATGAGCCTAGTGATACGGGACATGTAGGCTGGTTCTACACCCCTTGGCCAACAAAAGCCACTTGGATGGAGCCCTTTACTTTAATGCCAATATTTCCAAGACCATCATTTCCTATGTGGTTCCTTCTATCTGAAAAATGGAGACAACTACGGTGTAACCGGTGTGGACTCGACTTTGCCTATTTGGATGATTTGTTAAAGAAAAAAATCAGAAGTATGAGGGAGACAGCAGTTTTCTAATCAATGCGGAGGGTAAAATCCTCTACCATGCCCAGTATCAAAACGGTGAGAATTTCCAGGAAATTGAAGACGGTAAGTATGCTGATGCGTTCAAGGAAATGCAGGATACGATCATGTTTTGTCCATGAAGGAAGCGGAAAGTCCTCCATTTTAATGGGCTTTACCACTCTGGAAAACGGATGGAAGACGTGAGCGGTGCCAAGCTATCATGAAATCTACGCAAGCTTGGAGAGCTTTAAACTGACCTTTACGGTTTTCTCTGTTCTTTGCAGCTTTTTATGTTGGTTTTGGCTGGTCTTGGTAGGAAATCGTATTGCTCACCCTACTGTGAAGCTTTCCAGTCTGTGGAGAAAGAATGTCTCAGGGTGCTTTGGATGAAAAGATTAGACGTACAAAGATCAGAGACAGAGATCGAGCTTTGGCTCACTCCCTAGAAAGCTTTGGGCGGACAGTTCAAAGAATTATAAGCTTTACATCGGAGAAATTTCCGAGGTATTGAAACCAGATGAGTGAGGGGAGCTTTCCATTTCCTTACAGCATGAGTATAACGGAGAGTTTGCTTTGCATCAAGGCAGCTGAAATGCCCTGATCCGGAAAGCTACTGATTTGATTGGAAAATATTCAGACTTCCTCGAAAGAGTTTCCGAGTTTGCAGGAAATGTGGCGAACAGTGCCCAGTCCTGAAAGCCAGGGTTCCATTGAACAGGCAGGAAGTATTGAGCAGTTATCCGAGAGAATTCGTGCGATTTCCGACCATGTGGAAAAGAGTGCGGAAAATACCAAAGCTGTGCCAATGCGGAAGCTCAGAGCACCCAGGGCGAGGTGGAGAAGGCTGACCAGCAGATGCAGAAGATGCAGAAAGGCTATGGAGGAAATTTCCGATAAGTCCGGAGAAATTTCCAAGATTATCAAGACCATTGATGATATCGCTTTCAGACCAATATTTTTGGCTTTAAATGCAGCGATCGAGGCGGCAAGAGCCGGAAGCTACGGTAAGGGCTTTGCAGTAGTAGCGGATGAGGTAGGAAACCTGGCACAAAATCCGCAGATGCGGCAAAGGATCTACCACCCTGATTGAAGAAACAGTACTGGCCGTGGAAGAAGGAGCAAAGCTTGCAGAGCATACAGCAGTTTCACCAGCAGGGTTAGTAGGGCTCCGGTCAGGTCACATGATTTGGTGAATGAAATTGCCAAGGCAACAGAGGAACAGGCAAAGGCTGTATCCGATGTACGAGAAGGCATTAACAGTATTTCCGATGTGGTACAGAGAAATCACAGCTACTGCGAGAGGAAGTGGCGCTGCCAGCGAAGAGCTGAACCGGGAGGCTAAGGCACTGGAGGAAGCAGGTGGCGGAATTTAAAATATAGAGTAAAAGCAGGACAGCCGGACTTTTGGCTGTCCTGCTGACTCGCGCCCCGGGCGGAGAGATTTTTGATAAAAGCAAAGTCCCTGGTGTAAAATCAGAACAAATTTTATTGAGCTTTAAGTTTCCATGCTAAGATTAGCGAGTAACACCGACGATCTAGATAAGGAGGAAAATATGGGATTTTTGATGATTTAGGAAAGAAGCTTTCTGATGCAAGCCAGGGATGTAACTGCAGAAGGGAAAGGAAATGGCAGATACTGCTAGTTCAACGCCCAGATTCATGATGAGGAAAAAGAAGATTTCGTAGCAGTTTACAGCAAAAATCGGTAAGAAGTATCTATGAAGGTTTTTGAAAGATGCTCCTTCCGAGGAATTCAAGGCTTTTTATTGAAGAGATTCATGCCGCACAGTGCAAAAGATTGCGGAGATTCAGGAAAGCTGAATGCTTTAAAGAATGAAGGCAAGGATGCAGTAGAAGCTGTGGCAGCGGATGCGAAGGAAGCTGTAAATCAGGCCGCTGATAGCAGGTGGAGAATGCTGCAGAAGGCTGTGGATGCAGCAAAGCAGGCTGCAGATCATGTGGAGAACGCGGCAGAACAGGCCGTAAACAAGGCAGAGGATGCTGTTGACAACGCAGTAAATGGAAACTAATTTGTTTGCGTGCTGAAAGCATCATAGTTAGGCATGGAGGAAAGAAGAGTATGAAACACAAAATTAGGAGTATCTGTAGACTAGCAGCTGCAGTTTATGTTCTGGCGGTGCTGGGAAACTACACTGCGATTTTTACTTGCTGTGGGTTATATTTTTCTGATGGAAGAGGATGCTTGACTGAAGAAACTGCGCATTGAAGGCTTTAGCAACGATGCTTTTCTTTAGCTTTCTGTTGAGCTCCTTGGGCTTGGTTCGGATGCCTTTTAAATGGATAGGCACTGCCCCTGTCCGTTATCAATGTCAATGACGGTACTCGTGCCATTACCGCGTTTTTGGTCCTTGATTACTCAGGCACTGACATTTTTCAGAAGCTGTATCTTCTTGGCATTGGCCTATAAAGCATTGAACCAATCCACCATCACAGTCCCCTGTTGTGGACGAGTTACTCAATAAGCATTTTGAGGAATAATCCGGAGTGATTTGCTTAGCAAGTAAATCAGCAAATAAAACAAAAGATACTATCAAAAGAGCGGTGCTTTCGCCTAGGCAATGCCGCTCTTTTGCATATTTCTTAACGAGTATCGATTCACGAGCGAGCGGCATCTGCGTTTGCCTAGATAGTAACCCTGAGAAAGAGGTGAATCAGTCCCTGAAGTTCGCACCAATAGCGTTGCAGAAGAAGAGGCAAAACGTGCTGAGCTCAGGGTACTATGAAAACAAAGGAACTGCAGTTTCTTTCGCTTAGTATCCCGTACCACGTGTTGGGCGCAAAGGCAACGCGCGCTCCCTTCCTGACGACATTTTTATTGACTAGTGGAAAAATCTATGTTAGACTAGGAATGTTTATAGAATATAGAGAGAAAGCAGAAATTTCCTGCCAAAAAGGCATTTGAAAACAAAGCGCCGAAAAAGAGTTCTTTGCAGGATGTAGAAGATAGAAAAGATAAAGGAGAGTCTATGGAAAAAGCTCATTATATTACCACTGCCATTGCCTATGCCTCAGGAAAGCCCCATATCGGGAATACCTACGAGATTATCCTGGCTGATGCCATCGCCCGTTTCAAGCGTTACAGGGGTATGATGTATTTTTCATGACCGGAACCGATGAGCATGGTCAGAAAATCGAGGGAAGGCCAAGGATGCGGGAAGACTCCCAAGGAATTCGTGGATGAGGTGGTAGGAGAAAATCCTACCATCTGGGATTTGATGGATACCTCTCATGACAAGTTTCATGCGTACCACAGAGGAATATCACGAGAAGCAAGTGCAGAAGATGTTCCGAAAGATGTACGAAAACGGAGATATTTATAAGGGAAAAATACGAGGGCTGGTACTGCACTCCCTATGAGTCCTTCTGGACCGACTCCCAGCTTGTGGACGGAAAATGTCCGGACTGCGGAAGAGCGGGTGGAGAAGGCCAGTGAGGATGCCTACTCTTTTAAGATGTCCAAGTATGCGGATCGTTTGATGGAGCATATCGAAAGCCATCCTGAGTTTATTCAGCTGGTTTCCCGGAAAAATGAGATGGTGAACAACTTCAAAGCCGGGCTTACAGGATCTGCGTGTCCCGTTCCTCCTTTACCTGGGGAATTCCGTGGACTTTTGACGAGAAAAATGTGTTTACGTTTGGCTGGATGCCCTAGCAACTATATCACCGGTATCGGTTATGATGTGGACGGAGAGCATCAGGAACGTTTCGAGAAGTACTTGCCTGCGGACCTGCATTTGATTGGAAAGGATACGTCCGCTTTCCATACCATTTACTGGCCCATCTTCTTAATGAGTTTAAATGTTCCTCTGCCTGGACAGGTTTTCGACACCCCTGGTTACTTACCGCCACAGCCAAGTCGGATGAGGGCACCAAGATGTCCAAGTCCAGAGGAAAGTCTATCTATGCCGACGATTTGGTAAGACTTCTTCGGCGTGGATGCAGTGCGTTTCTTCGTACATACATGAGATGCCTTTGAAAATGATGGTGTTATCTCCTGGGAGCTGATGGTAGAGCGTTTTAATTCCCAGCTGCCAACATTTTAGGAAACCTGGTAAAGCGTACCATTTCCATGAGCAATAAGTACTTTGACGGCATCGTGGAGGATAAGGGCGTAACAGAGCCGGTGGATCGGGATCTGAAGAACACTGTTTTGAGCAGTGCAAAAGCTTTGCCGCATCCAAGATGGATGAACTGAAAGGTGGCGGATGCCTTAACCGCAATCTTTGAGATTTTCAGACGCTCCAACAAATATATTGATGAGACAGAGCCATGGGTTTTGGTTAAGGAAGAGAGCCAGGCGAACCGCTTAAGAACCGTGCTGTATAACCTGACAGAATCCATTGTCATCGGTGCATCTACTGAAGAGTTTTATGCCCTCCACAGGAGCGGAGATTTTAGAGCAGCTTTCCACCACGGAAAGAGACTTTGCTTCCCTTTCCGCCTTCGGTCTATACCCCTCCGGTAATAAGGTGGTGGCGGATCCCAAGACTCTCTTTGAGAGAAAGGATTGGAAAGAGGTAGAGAAGGAAGTAGAAAAGATTACCGAGGCCCAGATTGCCAAGGCACAGGCTGAGGAGAAGAAGGAAGAGGCCAAGAAGGCGGCGAAAAACAGCCTGTGCTTTTAGGAAGCTCTGCAGGCAGCGGGCAGATACGGATCTTGAAAAGGGAATTGATATTCCTTTAAGGCTGAGATTTCCTATGGGGACTTTGACAAATGCGACTTCCGTATCGGAAAGATTATCCATGCAGAGGAAGTGAAGAAGTCGAAAAAGTTACTGCTTTTCAAGGTACAGGTAGGCTCTGAAGTAAGACAGATCTCTTTCCGGCATTAAGTCCAGCTATAAGCCGGAAGAGCTTTTGGGCAAGAAGGTTATGGTGCTTTGCAACCTTGCGCCCAGAGAGATTTGCGGCTATCAGTCCGAAGGAATGCTCCTTTCCGCCATTGACGAAGAGGGCAAGCTTTCCCTGATGACCTCCCTGGCAGATATGCCTGCAGGAGCAAGTATTTCATAATATGACGAACTACCAGGCCATTTTAAATACCAAGAAAAAAGGGGGAGGAGTTTCCGCGTTTATGCTGAAGCCTTGCCCTATTTCCATGACTATAGACCATTTTGCCGCCATCGTAATCCTAAACGGAAAACTCTACGGTTATTCCACGGAGTACTATCAGATGGCTATTGCTACGGAGGAGGGGCACAGACTGCTCCAAATCTATAGAATCTTTCGGATTATCGGCAGATTGGCCTTTCCGATTTATGCCTTTCTCCTGACGGAAGGCTTCCGCCATAGCCACGACCGAAAGAAATATTTTTCAGACTGCTTTTCATGGGCATATGTATCGAAGTGCCCCTTTGACCTGGCATTTTTCAATCAGGTTTATACTTTACTCTCAGAATATCGGCTTTACTCCCGGCTTTGGGTGTGCTGTGTATGGAGAGAATGCACCGTTTTCGGAAAAATGTTTTCTACAAATGGGCTGCAGTGTTATCCTGCGCCGCCATTGCGGAGCTGATTCGGGCGAGACTACGGAGCATGAGGTATTTCCTGATTGCCGCACTGTACAACTTTCGAAAAGGAAAAAGGCGTTGCGTCTATCCTCAGGGGCGGCTCGCTGTCAGCGGCCCTGTCTCACGGAGCTTCTGTCTTTGCGGCATTGAGTTTTCCTCCCCTGATTACTCACAATGGAGAAAGGACAGACTTTTCCCTAGCCGTTATTCTACTATTTACTATCCCCGATTCATCACTGGATTTCTGCTAGCATGATTATCCGGGATTTGTGTCGAAGGTGCAAGAACAAGTGCAAGAATCAAGTAATGAAGAAGAGTAAAGAATATAAGAATATCAGAAAACAGAAATCAGAAAAGGAGAGAAGAAGATGATTTTTTGATACCCATTGCCACTACAATGATGAATCCTATACGGAAGACAGAGAGGCATTGCTCCGCCCTTCCGGAAGCCAGGGTGGACTGGATCTGCGAAAATCGGCTAGAACCTGGAAAGCTCCAAGGAGGCTGCAGTTTCGATTGGCGAGAGATTTCTGTTTCGGACTTCAAAAATATGCAGGCTGGTGAAATCATCCGGAAAATGGATGAGCTGACGGAAGAATCACTTGCTTGAGATCTATACCCTAAGCCAGAAAAGGAAGTGGTGGCTATGGGGGAGATAGGACTGGATTATTTTTCGGATAGATAAGCGCTCAGGTGGAAAAAGAGCAGGAGGAAGAGGCCTGCCAAAGGGAAATCACGGAGATGCAACATTTCTAATCCGGATCCGAGATGCAGAAGGACTGTTTTATTGTCACGATGGAGCTGGCCAGGAAAGAAATCTTCCTGTGGTGCTTCATTCCCGAGATGCGGCTCATGGACACCTACCATTTGCTTAGGAGACCATAAGGCTATGTCAACGAGGAATCGTGCATTGCTTTTTCCTATCCGGTGGAAGTGGCCAGACAATTTATCGATTTGGGAATGATGGTGGCATCGGCGGTGTACTGACCTTTTCCAATGCGAAAGTAAAGCAGGTGGCGACGGAGAGTTCCCCAAAACCACATTGTATTCCGGAAACGGATTGTCCTATGAGTCCGGTTCCTCTTCGGGAAGCAGAAATCATTCGGAAACCCTCGTGTGTGCTTTCCTGTCTGGCGGAATTAGGAAATTTCAGAAGAAGAGTGATTAGACAAACAACGGAAAAATGCCTTTACAAAGGTGTATCGCATTCAAGATTAAGAAAAGAACGCGAGTATAGTACTGTATCGAAAAGGAATATGAATGCGAAAAGTGGCTATCAACATATGTGGTAGACAAAACTTCGGAACTCCACCCAGGACAACCCACGGCACATGAAAGGTTTACCTTAGTGCTGCTATGTTCCCATCCTGACACGGTTCGGTATCTCCCATTGCGTGGGGCCCAAGCTTCATTGCCCCGAAGCTCATTGAGTATAACGGATTTTGTAGAAAATTGACAGCGGAAAAGGTATGCACTATATGCAGTTCACAAATGATCTTTGTAGTGGATTCTCCCGTTTTTGTGTTTTGTATTTCGGGAAAGAAGGCTGATCTTGAGAAAAATGCGGTGTTTTTCCTGGCATCTTGCTTCTTCTTGCTTTTTCAGGGACTCTGGCAGTAGCCTTTTCTTTCGCTATTTTAGTTTCTTCAGCTTTTATATGGGAAAATGTTTGGAAGGGCCACAGAAGAGATATTTTTTCCTCTCCTACTGGGAACTCATCCTTCCCTTAGCTTTCTTTTCAGTATAGTGCGTCCCTAAGTTTCTTACCGAAAATGCTGAAAGGGCTGATGCTCTTCGATTTCCTTATAGCTTTCCGTTTATTGCGTACCTTTCGTGCTTTCAGGGGAAGGAGGCTGAAGATGATCTCTCCTTTTCCCTCTTTGCTTTACCTTCCCAGTGCTGTCCCAGGGACCGATTCTCTCGCTATTCGGAAATTCGAGAAGAAAAGTCACCGGGAAATACTACGAATCCTCATGGCTCTTTCCGCTTTACCTCGTTTTATGGGAAAAAGCTGGCTTTGGCAGATGCTGTGGGCACGCTTTCTGTGGAGGTGCTTAGCATGGATAGCTTGAAACAGTCGCAGTTTTCAATTCTGCTTCCCAATCTATTTCTTTTCTGGCGGTTTTCCTTTCCGGACTTTCCTATATACTACAGATTTTCTTGGATTTTTCCGCCTACACGGATATGGCCATTGGACTTGGAAATCTGTGGCTTCGCCTTCCGGAAAACTTTCAGTCCCGCCTGCTACCCGCTCTCATTCAGGACTTCTGGAACCTGTCCTCACCGCCTTTCCAGTTTCCGGGACTATGTTTTATATTCCTTAGGAGTACCGTGTCCCCTTCCTTAGCCTAGCAAATGAACCTGTACTTAGTGTTGGCTTCTAACCGGAATCGCACGGCTCACGGCAAAACTTCCTGCTACGGGCTGTACTTTTCCCTCTGAGTCTGCTGGAACTTTGTTGTAGAAAGCTTTGGAAGAGTACGAAAAGGCCAGGCAGGAGTCTTTTGTGCCTTCAAGAGAAAGTTTTGGCCGGAAAGACATTTTAGAAAGAAAGCGGGAGAGGAGAAAAGCAGGTCTCTCTCTACTGCTTCGATGCTTTGACATGCGTATACTTTTGCTCTTGTATTTTCTGGATTTTCATTCCAGTTTTCCGACTTCAAAAGTCTGAAGAACGCTCTTTTGAGTCATTCATTTCCAAAGAATCTCCCTTACTGGATGAGAAAACGCTCTTGAACCAGGAAGAAGCCACATTTTTCCTCCTCTGCAGCGATTCTTTTTCGGCAATCTTTTACGACCGCTTAGAGGAAGGGCAAAAACTTTGTCAGAGGAAAGCTTCGTTTGGCGAAGAAAAAACAGTCTAGATTTCATACCAGGGATAAGTGAGGAGAAATTGCCGACGGAGGATACGGATGAAAAATTTCGTATCAAAGCAACCGGGCGGGAGCCATAGAATCACGGCGAAAGCCGAAATCAAACGGTCTATAGCTCAAATAGCCAGTAAGTCAGGTTCATTACACCGAAAACTACAGTCAAATTTGATACGAGCTTGACTACAGCCAGGCGAAGTGATGAGTTCAGAGGCCTGCTCGAGGGTGAGCCAGTTTGACTGAGATATTCTTCTTCTCAGGGCTTTATTCGAGGAAAAATATCCTACATTGAAAGTAAGCTTGGATTCTGAGACGGAATTCCCAGAGGCCTGAAAGCGGGAAGAGGAGGAAAAGAAGAAACCACAGAGAGAAAGGAAAATCCGGAATTGGAAGCTGAGTGAGAGGGCTTTCCGAAAAGAGACTTTCCAGGAAACGATAGGCAGGAAGAGGAGGAGAACTCCTCTGAGAAACAAGCTCTCAGAGACAGAAGGATTGAATCAGGAGGACAGAGAAGGTCGGCCTCGACACGAAAGCATTCTAAGAAGAATCAAAAGAAGAACGAAGCTGAGATATCTTCACTTCTTGGATCGTGCTGAAACCACTGTCCTCTTCTGAAAGCTAGTGGCGTCGAGTGCCTTTACTGCTGTCCCTTCGCCCATATGGCAGGACCGAGTTATCTGCCGTCTGCGCACCGCAGTTTTAAAATAATCTCCATGCAGCTGTCAGGTCTAATAGAGAACTAAGAAGAGGCGCTCCAGGATATAATGGATGATGAGGATATAAATCGGATGATAAGGACGGCTAAGAAAAGGAGCTAAATATAGAGATTGAAAGGTTTGTAAATGATATGCTTCTATCGCCCGATTATTTTTGTAAAGGATACAAACTAGAATTAGATTCTAATGCTGACATAGTATACTCGAGAAAACAATAGTAATAAGTTGATTTGAAACACTATAAATCAGATACTACCGTCTAGAAACTTTCACTTCAACTCCAAACGTAGGGTAGTCAGAAGAGCCTATAGCGATTCACGACCGTAGTGACGCATCGCCAAATATGTCATCAAATGTTTAGGAATGCATTTGAAGGAAGAACTAAAATGTTCGTTCAAATGCTGCATAACTGTAACGAAAAAGTGATCTCGAAAGACGATGTTATTACAGTTCAGTGTTCTTTGGTGACGTACTCATGAATGTCAGTAGCAATCGAAATGATGTTGAAAGCAATAGACTAATCCAAAAATGATAATGAGATATAGAAATGAGGTTTTAAGAGTATTCTCGTCGTATCTCTAGTTTCTGCCGCAGATCATACCGAAGTGAGTATGCATCCACCAAAACATGGCAGTCTATTCTCAAGACCAGGATGGATGAGGATTCATATATATGGATGCAATGTTCATTTCTTCCTCCAAACGATGAACATATTCTTGCTCTGGTGGATACGTTGCAGAGAGTGCTACAGTCATTTCGATAAAATAAAAAGCTGAGAGCTGCTCGATTAGAAACCAGAAACTTGTCTCAGGAAAGTTGATGAAATATTAGAAACTTATAAAATAAAAGAGTACAATGTGTTCGAGAGGATAGAATTTGATTGATGAGATAAACAATATGTCATGTCTATCTATCAGAGCATATAGGATTGAGTAATGGGAACTGTATTTTTATGCGTACAGTGACTGAAAAGAATGAGGACTTTTTCTATGACACCGGTTTAATTAGCAAACATCGTCCCCAAAAATAAAACATGGTGTATGACTTACGATTATTCTGATACTATGAAAAGATAGTGAATAATAGACCAAATTTTATTGTATTATCGCATTGGGATGTGGATCGTATGCACGGGTTTCTGCTACTAGAAAGGATTTTTGGACTGTGATGGTTTTACACCAAGTTGCTCTGATGCATGTCTAGATGCAAAGGTTAGCACTCTTCTGCCAAGCCATAGAAGAACCACTTCGTCCTGGCGGACAGAAGAAAACAAAGGTGGGCGCTGCTGAAATGGTGGCGTTATAGAGATTTCCTCTACTAAAAGATAGGTCAATATGAGTTTTATATGACTGACAGGAGAGTCTGGATTTGCGATTTCAGCTATCCTAATTTGATGAAGGAATAGTGCTAATGAATCAGCCATGTGGTGATCATCAAGCTCAGTAATCTGATGATGATGGTACGCATCTTTTAATAAAAACTCACGCCAAAATTCGGAGACTTGGAGGTGCAGATACTCCTCTTGATTCACTCAGTTGTAACGCACGCATGGTCCAGAGCGCACACAGACTATCTTCAGCTAACAGATGGTACGACGCTTTAAAAGCTGAGGTGGGGAGAAGCCGCAGCCTGTTGTATTAATGAGTGTTCGATCGATCGCCTAATAAAAGCATCTGGAAAGTACTAGCAGAAAGGTTTGCAAGAGGTTGTGCTGCTGGGGGAGCACCTCGCCACACATCAAAATTCCTCTGTAAACTTGTCTCTGAGTTATCTGAGAAACATAAAGTATAGAGATTTACCTATATGGAGATACCACGTATGGGGATGGATAATCAGGAGAAGAAAGCAGTGAGGTAGAGAAGAAAGCAATGAAAGTAAGAAGATTCCAGGAAATTTATCAAGGACCAAGCAAGGAGTTTTCCTGCTTTGCGAGGTGTTTTCTCTGGCTATGAGTGGGGCTGTCTTGTCTTTTTGTGCTGGAAATGCTGCCTCTTGGGCCGGGATAATTCCGATGCGGAGAGGAGAGACTGAAAGAAGTTCCCTGCGTCCCAGATACCGGGACTGCAGGAACTGCATTTTCGGGATCTACTGCCTAGAGTATCAGGATAGCTTCTCTCTCGAGAGAGGTGCGATGCTTTGACTACCTAAAACCAAAGGCTCTGGCTACAACTCAGGAGAACAGATTTACAGGGGAGGAGAGCAGGTCAAAGAAGAAATCCCTACCTGGAGGGAGCTGGCGTTTGAAACAACTGCAGTGAGAGAGAGTGCATCGGAGGAAGAGTCGGCTGCGCAAAGAGCTGGGCGAAAGCGGATGAGCGGAAAGGAAAATATAAAAGCAGGACGGAGAATGCGGAGAAAGACAAACTTTGGAAGAAGGAAGCACGTGGCAGCAAAGCCGAAGAAAGCGGAAAACAGCAATTTTCAGGAAAGCGAGATGCAGAGAAACTTACAGATTCAAAAGGCGGGAGGCGGAAAATATTGGCGGTGACACCGTTCGAGAAGCCTGTCTCTCACGGAGATTCACGCATGAGGCTCTATTATTTCGGTGAAAAGCTGGTGCGCTCCTGTGCTGCTGCTAAAATGCGATGCTGGGCACTGTTCAAAAGGTGGAAGCTAAGCGCCATGATTGTGCGATTCCTTTGGCATTGCTGACTGGATCTCCGGTGCAGGAAAGCCCAGCTTCGTCCGGATGGATCGAAACCGGCAGCATAGCTATAGTTTGATGGAAAGAGTATCGATACGGTAAATGTTGTCGACGACCTTGCTGCCCATAAAAATGAGATCATTTACTGAGGACGGATCGTGCACTGGACCCAGCTGGCGCTTTACTACGCCTCATCAGGGAATTTTGTCAAATCCAAAGGCATAAGAGCTGGCCTGTCCACTTATCCGCGTACCATGGATTTTCGAAACTTTCATACGGCACCTTTGTTCTGCATGACCAATGAGCCGGAAGCTTAAAATCCCATCCGGATCGGGTTACACGACCTACCGAAAGCATAAGACCAGCATGCAGTTTACGGATCGAGCTGCTTTGCGGGAGGGAAAGCGCGCTGATTTATGATGCTGCGAAATGCTTCCGGGAAATACAGCCTAACGTTGCGCTGATACATTGCTTATGTGGAGATGCATAATGAGAGGCTCATCGGAAGAAAGAGCCTTTGGTTTAAAAGAGATTCCCTACGGGAACGCCTTTGTGCCTTACAGCCCAGGATTATCAGGATGTTTCTGTGGTAGACTACCGGCGACATATCAGGAAAATGCTTCCAGCCTTGTGCAAGAGAAAGGGCATCGATGAAATATTGTTCCTCATTTCTAATATTACGGGAGTAGGAGAAAGCTTGTTTCAAAGAAAATGATGGCGGTGGCTCGATAAACCATGGAGATGAGCGTCCAATGGAACCATGGAGATAGTTCTGGCTGACACAAAGTATTCCTAACCCTTAAAATACTATTGTTAAAAAGGTTGAATATGGTAAAACAGAGAGATGCAAGAGTTTTGGCTTCATACAACCCTCGCGCTTTACTTCACATAGTTTATTGCCATTTATACAAAGAATGGCTTTGAAGGAGGTACGACGATGCAAACCCATTGGGAATCGCTACATTGTTGTTGTGGTGGCGGCAGTGGTGCGATCATGCTCGTCTTGGACCGAATAAAGAAAAGAAGTAATTATGCTCGAAGAAGTAGGAGACAGCTGAGGAAAAGTCCAGGAAATTGTGATGATGCCATTCGCACCGCAGAAAGGCAAGAAAAGAGAAGCGTTAGTAGCGAGGCTCAGAGGAAGCACTAAAGGCATGCCGAGTCGACAGCCGGAGATTAAGGATCGTGAAGAAATTTCCGACAGCGAAGAAAATTTTCAGGAAGAAAGCTCCGAGAAAAGCTGCAAGCTTAGAGGAAGAGAAGCAGATGCTCGACAAAAGGCCACACCAGGGAAGGAGATTGAACAGCTCCATAATCAGAAGTTGATTGAGTTGGAAGAGTTCCGGCTTGACCAGGGATGAGGCTAGACGGAGATTGCTTCACTCTGTGGAGAGGTATCAAACACGATACAAGCCCTGTTTATCCGAGATACAGGCAGAGCCAAGGAAGAGGCGGAGAAAACCGCCGGAGAGTACATCGTAGAAGCGGATTCAGCGTTGTGCGGCTGATCGGATGACAGGAATCTACTGCTGTTCCGTAGTACAGCTTCCCAACGATGAAATGAAGGGAAGAATTATCGGACGAGAGGTGAAATATTCGCACCCAGAGCAACTTACCGGGTAAATTGATTATTGATGATACACCGGAAGCTGTAGATTGTCAGGTTCGATGGATTCGTGAAAGTAGCCAGGTGCGCTGGAAAAAGTTGATTGTAGACGGAAGAATTGCCCTGCTCGTATTGAAAAGTGGTGGAGAAGAGCCGTAAGGAAGTACCGACAGACATCAAGGAAGAGGAGAGTCTACTCTCTTGGAATTGGGCATTCGCGGTGTACATCCGGAACTTGTTTTTCCTCTTAGGAAGAATGAGTTCCGTACATCCTGAGTCAGAATGCTACAGCACTCCATAGAGGTAGCTGCAGATTTCCGGACTTTTGGCACAGGAGCTGGGCTTGGATGTGCCGTGTGGCTAAAGCGTGCCGGTCTTTTTACATGATATCGGTGAAAACCATTGACCAGTAGTGAGGAACCCATGTGGATTTGAGAATCGAGCTTTTGTCAAGTACCATGAGCCGGAACCGGTTATCAATGCAGTAGCTTCCCACATGGCGGAACAGGAGCCCTACATCCCTTGACTTCCTATCATCGTGCGCGGCGGATGCTATTTCTGCAGCAAGACCGGAGCCAGAAGAAGGCTTTAGAGACCTATACCAACCGTTTTGAAGAATTGGAAGAGATTGCCAGCTCTACCACGGGTAGAAATCGCTGCGGTACAGGCCGGACGGGAAGTTCGTATTATGGTAGTGCCGGAAGAAGTGAGCGATGATGATATGACCGATGGCATAGCATATTTCTCAACGGATTCAGAGCAGATGCGCGTACCTCCTGGTTGACAATTAAGGTTAATATTATTAGAGAGTCAAGAGCAGTAGGATTATGCAAAAGTAAGACTTCTGACACAGTTCTAAGAACTTTGTGCCGTTTCTTCGATTCTAAAATATACTACAAATGCTAAAGACGAATCCCCTAGCAGAAGAGAAGTCTGCTTAATCATCGAAATTTGTCTTATTCTAAGAAGTTCTTTCAAAAATATTTTTCTGATTCTCCAGCAGATTTTTGATGTTAAAATTTCGAGAATGTATGCTGTGAGGCAAAGTTGTGCAGAGAGAGAAATACTAAAGATATACGAAATAGTGATGTAGACAAAAGATATCGAGAGAAAATAAGGTACAAAAGATATCAGAAAAAGAATATATCAAGAAGAGTAAAGTCTAAAAAGCTAACACAAAGAAGATGAAGATTGTTTTAGAAGAAGCAAAGAACATCGAGAGAAGATATGAGGTGGAGTATGGGGAAAAGAGATAAGAAGAGAGAAGAAAACACAGAAGAGGAGAGAAGAAATCACTCTGCCTTTCGCTTTATCCGTAGGCGCTGTTTATGGGAAAGCTTTTTGTTTCTTTTTCGTGCTTTCCGTACTGGGCTATATTGTATTCAGTCACGAGGTGAACCGTCTCCTCAGAGGAATTGCTTATGACAAGTTGGCGGGAAGCTTGACCTGAAAGACTTAACCAAGAGAGCCAGATACTGAGTGGTTTTTGATGCGGAGGGGCAGCAACTCGGTGGTAGCAATGTGCCGGGCACTTTGTGTGCGATAAAATCGAAGACATTCTCCGGAGGAGTCTGCCAGGAGATACCTATATTGCCCAGGAGGACAGCAAATTTTACAAAACCCACCGTGGGAGTGGACTGCAAGGCCACCCTTCCGTGCGATATTTTCCTTGATAAAAACACAGGGAAGAGTACAGGAGAGACTCTACTCATTACGCAACAGGTGGTGACACCTACCTCACCCAAGGAAAACCTTTACGAAAAGTGTTAAATCATGTTATTAGAGCTGGAAAGATGCTACAGTAAGGCGTGTATGGGAAATCTATTGTAATACCAACTACTATGGTAACATCTGCTATGGAGATCAGGAGGCGTGCAGTCTAATACTATTTCGAGAAGGCGCAAAAGACTTAACGGTGGAAGAGGCAGCTATGCTGCGGCATTTCAATGCTCTCGCTCATGAGCACTGGTGCGTCACCCTGATTTGGCTTTGAGAAAGAAAGAAACAGGTTTTAAAGTCCATGGAAACTGTGGGCTATCTTGAGAGGCGGAATACGAGGAGGCCGCAGGGAAGCCTTTGCAGAATCTCCCAAAAATAGTGCAAAAGGGTACAGATGAAGACTATAATTCCTATACTCTTTATGCGGCTACCATTCACGCATGATGGGGGTCAATAAAGTTCCCCCTTTACCTATCCGTTTTCAGACCCAGGAAGAAAAGGAAGCTTATCAGGATGGGTACGAGGGAGCAATATAACTTTTTATAATCCGAGCTTCGGGCAGGGAGGGTATAAAATCTATACTTCTCTGGATCGCAAAATCCAAAACATTTACGGAAACCCTGGACAAAGGTTTATCCAGTTCCAAGAAGTACAGGAAAATGGAAAAACTCTCCATGCAGGGGAGCAGGGGTTATCATTGACAATAAAACAGGCTATGTGGTGGCGGAAAGCTGTCGGCGGTCGAGGGAACCGAGATAAAATATAATCGTGCTTATTTAAGCTTATCGTCGGCCGGTTCCGCCATTAAGCCTTTGTTGGACTATACCCCTGCCTTGGACTTGGGAGAATATAACCGCGGCTTCCGTGATTGATGACCATAAATTTGAAGAGGGGGCCTTCCATTCCGGTCGTTACTATGGGGCGGTAACCTTGAAGGCAGCCAATCGCTCTTTAATACGGTGGCTTAGCGGGTGTTGGAAGCAATCGGCATCCAGCGGTTTAGATTACTTGGAGAAAATGCATTTTTCCGGAATCGGTATTGAAGGATAACGATGCGCCAGCAGTTTCCATCAGTTTCACCAACGGCCTTCGTGTGGTGGATATGGCTAAGGGCTATTCTACTCTGGCCAGTAAGGGCGTATGCAGCAGACCTGCATCATCAAAGATTGTATCCATTAAGGACAGGGTAGTGGCGGATGAAAAGACCATCAAAATACCCAGGTCTTCCGTGAAGATACAGCCTTTATTATGACAGCGGATATCTTGAAGGGAACCATGAATACGGGTATGGTACCGGGCAGGGCTTGCAGCTGAAAAACAAGATGCCTGCAGCGGGAAAGACCGGAACCAATGACGGCTCCAGGATACCTGGTTCTGTGGCTATACCAAAATATTATAGTGCAGCAATCTGGGTTGGCCACGATATGAAATCAAATGCCAGGAATCTACAGGGGCAACCTATGCGGGAAAAATCTGGAAGAATGCTATGGATATCCTGCATGAGGGCTTGGAACCGGAGGACTGGGAGCACCGGATACACAGTGATTAAAGAAGAAGCGGATGAAAAGTCGGTGTACCGACTATGTTTCTAAGACTGCACCAAATCAGAGAAGAGAACCGAAGAAGAAGGCGGAAAAGGAAAGCAAGGCTCAGGTAGAAGGACATGAAAAGCTATGAGGCAATGAAGATTCAGAAAGCTGGAGGATGTCTTTACCGCCAGAACGCTTTTCGCGAAAATTCGAGATAGTTTAAATGATATTACGGATGAAAAGTTTAAAAAGAATGTCGGGAAGAACTCTTTAGTAGCCAAAGAATTTTGCTCATTGAAAAAATGGAAAGATGAGATAGATGCCTATATTGCCAAGAAGGAAGAGAAAGGTCTCCGAGTTCAGAATCATGGCGGAAATGTAAAGCTAAGGAAGCAGAGGAAAATGTAAAAGAACATGAAAAAAGGAATCTTTCTTATCTGCATTAACAGGTCTACCGAAGCCTGGAATATCGAGATGGAACACAGGAGGCCATGATTAATGAGGCTATTGAGCGCCTACGGGAATTAAACAGGTTGGAAGAATATTGCAACCTTGGTCAGCAGCTGGAAACAGCTGATACGTCGTGTTGTTCAGCTCTGCCGAAGAAGGAAGAAAAGAGAGACCTTGGAGCCAGAGAACGGGAGATGGGTCACCCTTCTACATAAGCCGGGACCAGGAAATTTCCTGGGAGGAACAGGATAGCAACAATATGGTCGAGCATCAGTCGTAGACAGTGGGAGGAAATCGGGATTATGGCAATAGGAAAATACATCCTGCTTGTAAAATTATCTTTTGGGAGGAAAAGGCAAGGAAGACTGGTATTTTCTCCCAGAGCTCCTTTAGCAGAGGCTTGGGTACTTTCAGCCCATCGGATGGAGATAGTTTGATGATTTTTCGGATGCTCCACATGGAAGGCTTTCCGACTATATCAACATCCAAAAGCAGCGGGAAGCTTGGCCCGGTCTTTTCCTTCTTTCCATGCTTATCAAATTGATTGATGCTAGCCAGGCATTAGCTATTCAGGTGCATCCGGAGGATTCCTATCTCTTTAAGGAAGGACAATATGGAAGACGGAAATGGATTATTACTGGAAAGGGAAGGAGCCTTTCGCTCTTTTGGCTTTCAGGAGGAGTGTGAGGGGAAGTTCGAAGAAACGATTCAGGAGGAAAGTTTTCCTTCTCTTTGCAAAAGGTTCCTGTGAAAGTAGGAATGTGATTCTTCATTCGCTTAGGGACAGTTCATGCTATTGGGGCAGAATTGTTCTAGAGGTGCAGCAGAACTCCAAATCTAACCTATAGGGTGTTATGTAGTTATGGAGAAAAGATGTCAAGGAAATACCAGAGAACTACATGTAGAAGGCATACACAGGTGGTCATGAAAGAAGTTTCTTCTTTTATGCAGGAGGAATTACAAAGGAGGAAAAAGCCGTAGGGAAAATGCCTGCTTTGGAATCGACAAGCTGCATGCGCTTTACGGTGGAGCGCCACTCTCTTTGGAAGAAAGAGGATCTTTCAGCCGAGCTACTGGGAGAAGAAAGTTTCCTCTCTATCTTGGTTTTAGAGTAGCCCGCTTTGTCGAGAGGCAGTCGCTGGTTCCGCCGACTTTGATGAAAAGCGCCTATGGAGACAATAGCAAATTCAAAGGAGAGGGCTTTTTCCTTTCCGGCGGAAAGGCTGATGGTCTTCAAAGGGAAAAGGGCGAATTTTGTTAGAGATTCATTACGCAAAGATAAGATAAAATTAATTTCGATTTTATCAGGCGTAGTATTTGGAAAGGTAGGCGTATCAACCTCAGTAAAGCAAATGAGTTTGGCGGCAATTATGACAGCAGTAACATGTCTTGTCTCGCCTATTTCTTTAAATATCAGACGTGCCCATTTCCTTGGGAACCTTTACGGTCTCTCCTTGTCTGTCTGCATTTTGGGGCGAAACAGGATGCTATCCCTACCTTTTATACCTTTTGCTCGGTTTATCGACGCCGGTATTTTCAGTATAGCGCAGGAGTAGAGAAGCTCTTAGGTCCTACAGGAGGCATTTGATTGGAATGATTTTTCTTCTGCCTTTATCGGAGGCTTTGCTGTAGAAAAGTTCTCTCAAAAGTCCGATCGAAGACAATATTTGGAGTAATGCTGGGATTGCTTTTGTTATTTATTCGTTTATAGCTTGGGAAGGTACTTTCCACTAGATTTTAGAAACTTTTATCCATTGGGTCATTCACTGATACCGGATGCCATTAAAGTACTGTTGGCTTTAGTCTTAGGAAAAGAAGATTCGCGGACGCCTTTCCTTTTAAGGAGTAGGGATGGAAGGTCAATTTTTCAAGAACGGAACTTTTACTGGGGCAAGGCGCGGAAAATTAAAAAAATCCAAAGGTCATTATTTTTACAGTATCAGAGGTGTAAAGAGGCTATGTTGAAGTCCTTGGTAAGAAGCAGCATGAGACAGATTGATGGTGGATAATGATGTGGTCTGCTTAATCTGAATCGTCAGCTTATTGCCACAAGAGACACAGTGGGGAGAAAAAAGTAAATATTATGGTGGAAAATCCATTCTATCAACCCGGACTGCCGGGTTCATGGATTTCACTGCTTTTGCCGGAAAATAAAAGAGCAATTTGATTTTCCGCCTATGAGCTATGTGGTAGATGCAGTGGACACGGTAACAGCTAAGCTCTCTTTAATCGAAGCGTAGGAAGCCGGAGTACCGATTATTTCCGCCATGGGGCGGAAATAAAGTAAATCCATCCGGATTTATGGTGGCGGAATGTTATGAAACCAGGTGTGTCCTTTGGCCAAGGTAATGCGCAGGGAGTGTAGAAAAAGAGGTATCGAGAAGCCCTGGGTGAATTGCTCCCGAAATGCCTATAAAACCCTAAACTTAATCAGGCCGTTAGTGCTAGCGGATAATGCGAGCTTAGCACTAAGCCGAAAAATAAACAAAATAAAGTCCTCAGAAAAAGATCACACCGGGTTCTGTTCTTGTCCTCCGTTGTGGGGCTGATTATGGAGTGGTTAAAAGACTCATTAGCTCATAATCTTAAAAGTGGAGAAGCAATTAAAGGAATTCAACTGTTTTAACCTTAAAGGTGGAAAAGTATTTAAAGGAATTCTTTGTTTTAATCTTAAAGTGGAAAAGTAGTTAAGGAATTTACTCCGTTTTTTAATCTTGAAGTGGAGAAGTGCATAAGATTTTCTTTGCCCTTGATTTTGATGCGGAAAGGGGAGTAGTTATAAACTTTTGATGTGGAATATAGAGATTTACAAAGGTATAAAAGGTATAAAAAGCTATAAAAAAGCTAAAAAAAGCTATAAAAATGGGATATAAATAGTTTTATACTTATGATTTGTCCGTTTAAGAACGAAAATCTTTAGATAGGATAAAGGTGGAAGGATGTCACTGAAACAGGATAAATTTAGAAATCTATATAGAGACCCATATCGAAGAAGCTATAGAAAAGAAATGGATTCAGGTATGTTACAGACCAATATTCGTGGATTGTCAAAGCACCGTTTGAGGCAGGCCTGTCACATTGGATAGACCCAGTATATGGTTTATTTCCCCTGCAGAGTTTATTCCTGTACTGGAGAAGAAAAGAAAGATTCATCTTTTAGATGGCTATGTTTTAGAGAGCTTTGTCGAGACTGGGAGAAAAGAAGACAGGGCTTGTTATTGTTCCCATTTCTATGAACTTTTCTCGCCTGGACTTTGGTTGGCACATTTCTCTCCGTATGGAAGCTATTTTAGAAAAGCACGATTTGCCAGGAATTATATCCATATAGAAATTACAGAGGGTGCCGTCATGGAAATGAGTGTACATGAAGATGCCGTGAAAGAACTTTGCATCGTTTGGGCTATGAAGTTTGGATGGATGATTTTAGTTGGGATATTCTTCTTAAACCTTTTAAAAAGTTTGAGTTTGATACCTTTAAAATCGATATACGCTTTCTCAGTGATATGGGGAAAGAAGTCGCTGATTATTATTTCTCCATTTATATATGGCAAAGGAAATCAAAATTCATATACTGTGGCGGAGGGGGGTAGAACAGGAGAACAGTATCCTTCCTAAAAGCAACAGGCTGTGAAGAATGCAGGGCTATTACTTTTGCCAAGCCAGAACCTATATGAAGGAATGGTTTCTTCTGTTGCAGACAATAATAGAATCGAGACAGCGGAGGATTGTTCCTCTATGATGAAAATCAGCTTTATTAATATTATCAGCGCACTTTGACTTGGAAGAGCAGTCCAACCCCAGCATTCATGGCTTTGAAACAGGACAAGCTGTGCGGTTTATCAGTAACGGACAACAGGCGCTTGGGTTTGACCCTACCGGAAAAACGTTGGAGCTAGGCTATGAGGTACCCATCATTTTCAGGGCTTGCTCAATGACCGTAGTATTTTATTACAGATAAAATGCGGGATTAATATGATTTGGCCAAGAAGTCAAGGGAATAGAAGCCATGGACTTTCTTTCCGGCGGTATGCATTGCCAGTTTCAGGCAAGGCGAGTGGCAAGCAAAAGGAGCAGAATATATTTTTAGTGGAAACGGATATTCTTTCCGGTATCAAAACCTTCCAAAACCCAGAATTTCAGGAGGCTTTGCGTCCCCTTTATACGTGTATGATATGGTTTTATGTTTGATCTTGGGAAACCTCTTGAATCGGTATGTGTCGACCAAGCTATGAGGGAATCCATGAAAGCACAAACTTGCGGGGAGAAATAGAAAAGTTTGTGGAAGAAAGGTACACCCTGAAGAGATAAGAAGAATGTTGGCAGTTTTGAACCGGATACTATGGCTGTACAGAAGAAGAAGAGTGGAGACGAGAAGAACTCATATCTATTTTCATGTAGTAAGAATAGGAAAAATGAGTTTGTGTGGAGCGCTTTGTGCTGATTCGATGCTTATGATGGGACAAATACAGAACGAGTTATCTTTGGTATTCACATGAATATGGACAAAGGTGTCTGTCGTACACAAAGAGAACAAGAGAGAAGCATCCGGGACGAGATTTTAACATCCGGCGATAGTTTTATTGTTTAGAGTATGGAAGAAGAACCTTTTGGAAAGGGGATAAAATGAAGAGTTGGGCGAGTTCCTGGCATAATCTGGACTATGATACGCTCAAACGACGACTGGAAGAATTAGACTCTGCATTTCATGCTGTTCCGGATGTCGTCCAAGGAAGGAGAATGGTGGTGGAGATTCACAGGATAAGGTAGAGTATCTCTATCCAGTTTGTGATGCTCGCTGGATAGGAGGAGGACTATAAATTCTGAAACATTCGTAAAGCTTGGGAAACAAGGAGTGGGGCGGAAGAATTTGGTTATTGACAATGATATGCTGTCTGGCCAATGCTCTACGGAAGTAGAAGGGCATTCCTATGTGATTGAAATGGTGTATTCTATGGAAGAATCCGCGGTTTTAGGTGTATCCAGGACCAGCCTTGGAATCGTGAAAAATCACTTACCTGGATTCGGCTATATATGCGGACGAAAGCAACCAAGGCTTGGAACCGCAGATTTTATGATGAAAGAGTTCAGGAACAACAATACCAAGCCCTTGCTATGATTGATATTGATGCGTTTTAAGGAAATTAATGACAGCTACGGTCATGCCGTAGGTGATTGGCTCTTAGAACTTCTGTTGATCTGATTCAATCCTGTGTTCGCCGTTCCGACCAGCTGATAGCAATACGTAAC